>Ga0325402_1000168_pt1 | contig 36516 bp, 17 predicted proteins | sample PopdelMetagenome_22_FD_207212 | JGI IMG/M metagenome (GOLD analysis project Ga0325402, IMG submission 207212) | Populus deltoides microbial communities from Bellville, Georgia, United States - Xylem-PdKOR-R3 | ecosystem: Host-associated > Plants > Phyllosphere > Stem > Wood/Secondary xylem... | reverse complement strand
CATGCTGAAATCTAAACATCTAAATAATTCATATGGCGCATGCTCTTGTAAAATTTAATTATGAGTGTTTAAAATCTCATGAATGATTATTTCTATGGAAATTACATGTTTTATATACAATGGTGATAAAAAGAGTGAAAGAAATGCATGAGAATGATTGGTTGTGTGTTAGACCTATAAAGTGGAAAACTGGACAATGTTACTAGCTAAATTATGGCCAGTAATTGTACTAGTTAAAGACAGAATTTGGGATGTTATCCTTCATGAAAGTTGTATATCAGAGTGTTAACTTTCCAATGGGAGTAGAATTGCCCAAATCAGAGTTATAAAACCCTAGATATAGATAACAACTTGAAGACAAGTCGGGCTCGGAACTACTGGACAAAATTTATGTCAAACCTTAAATTGAAATTTGAGATTAGCAAATGAGAGAATTATGGGTATATGTCTTCATGAGGAATGTGGTTAGTGATGTTAGTGTTTGAAGGGAGCATACCTTACCCTATTTAGAGTTATATAAATACTAGATAAAATACTAGAGAAAGGTCAGGTTGTATGTTGCAGGACATATTCATATGCCACTATATTTCGATGACTTTAAATGTGTAAACAACATAACTAGGTTTAAACCTCTTCACCAAAGTTGTGTAGTCATGTCTTAGCTTACTAAAGAAATAAACCTTGTTTGAAACCGAATTCTATAATTCTAGTGGGGAGTGAAACATTAAACAATGTTCTAGTGTATTGTAATATATTGTTAAACATAATGAGTCTAAGTATGAAGTTTAAAGAAGTGTTTCTTGTACAAATAATGTACTAACGGAAAGTATTTTTATGATTCAGGGAGAACACCAAGAACAAGATCTTCTATCGTTAGAGCTCACTCAACTAGAGATGGAGGTAAGTAAAATCTTACTTGCAACTTATGATGTTGATTTAAGCTTTTGGTTGTAATTATATATACTATGTATGAAAAGAATGTAGATGACTCATAAACGGTGGCCTGAAACTAATGTGATTGGATTGCTTTCGCAATATGCGAAAGCCAATGTTGAGATTGTTTTTGAAGTTTTCAGAAACCAATGTGATTGAGTTGCTTTCACAATGTGTGAAAGCCAATGTTAAGATTGTTTTTTAAGTTTTTGAAATCCAATGTGATTGAGTTGCTTTTACAATATATGAAAGCTAATGTTGAGATCATTTCTGAAGTTTTTGGAAACCAATGTGATTGAGTTGCTTTCACAATGCACAAAAGCCAATGTTGAGATTATTTCTGAAGTTTTTGGAAACCAATGTGTTTAGGTTGCTTTCACAAATATGTGAAAGTCAATATAATGATTGTTTTCACAGTCTTTTGGGAACTAATGTGATTGAGTTGCATTTGTAATGTACAATAGTCAATGTCGTGAATGCTTCCAAAGTTTTTCGGAAACCAATGTGTTGGGGTTGTCTTCGCAATATATGAAAGTCAATGTTGAGAGTGTTTTTTCCAAATTGTGTGGAAATCAATGGGATTGAGTTACTTTTACCAAGACAAAGCCAATGTAAATCTCCGCAAATTGCTTGAAGACTAAATATGTTTTGGTTGTTTTACGAATATGTAATTTAATGTTGTGTCATTGCCTAAGTTACCTTGAAAATTATGGTAAATCAAATTGTTATGATAATTTTAAGGTCAATGATAAATCATTATGAAATATTTGATAACTATATGAGTCAAAGCACGCTGACTGATTTAAAACTGAGAGTAGATCGTACACATGTCAAGTACGAATATCTCAATGTGGTATTATTGTGGAATTATGACTATTGTTCGTGAAATATTTTATAGGATTGGATAAAAAAGATGAGTACTCTCATCATTATACATACTTATAAGACAAATTATTTTTGAAATATGAATTTATGCTTAATAAATCTTTATTGCAGGACCTTTTCGTATCGGCGGGCCAAGTAATTAGGTTATAATCAAACTTTGGAATTCGAAACTTTTGTTGTATATGTAAATAATGTTGTAAACTTGACTAAAATCTTTCTTTTATTATCTCTATTTCTTTAATGACATTGTTCTACCTATGTTTGGATTTATGTATGGAATTCTGAAGTAGAATATTATTATGCAAGTTGATGTATATCTTCACATAATTTGCCATGATGTGTATAAATAAAATAATCATGTTTTATACTGAACATTAAATTAAATTCAAATAAAATAAAACACATGTATAGGTAGTAAAGGGATTAATTAGAGATCTAGTAAAGTAAACATAGCGTGTGCATAAATGAAAGAAAAGCTTAAGACATGTGTTTAGGTTGTACCTTCTCCTTTTATTTAATTCAAATTAATAAGTATATGAGATTAGATATATTTCTCTCTTGGCATTTATTTATAGTTAAGTTCTTGTTGAATGAATATGATGTAATTATTGAAACATTGCAATATGTATATATAATGTTAAAAGAATGGATGGGGTTGACTTATGGTTGAAATGATTTGGATTAAAGTCTAAGACAAACGGACAATGTTATGATAATGATTGTGAAATGGATGAGATAGTTGATAACTTGGTATGTTCACTTATAAAGAAAACTCTCCTAAATTTTCAATAAAATTACTAATAAATAAAGGAGCATGATTACATGTATAAATAGACAAAACAAATCCATGATAAAGACTCATATTTAATTGAAATCTGTAAATTGTTGTAGAATTCCATGTCTTAACATCCTCTGGAGGATGGGGATGTTACATCATTGACTTCTATATGTTTATTTATTTTCAGTAAATTATTTTTCTTCTCAATGTCAACATCAATAACAATATTCTCAGAAACATGAAAAATTAAATTTTCTTCCAAGTCGGTAAACAAAACAACTCGATATGCATCAACTAACTCATCAATTTGAAAGACATTATCTCTTGCATTTACTTCATCGTTACCATCCTGAAAAACTTGGGCATGGGTTTGGTTTTCACTATGGATAACGAATCAACCATAGAACGATCATTTCTAAAGAAAAGAGTGTATGTGTAGTAAACTTGTTAGTATTGCTTAGCAAAAACAAAGACATCGTCGACATTGCGAAGTCTAGCTTTTCTATTAATTTTGATCAAACTATGGTGAGGATCTACTGTCACTCCTCTATTGGTGGTATCATACCAATAGCATTTGAATAAAAATAATTTATTAAGCTTGTTATGTTATTGCATTTCAATCACCTCTTCTAACTTTCTATAATAATTAACATCAAACTCATTAGAAGTTGATCCCTTAATACAAACTCGACTATTATAGGTCTTTCTACCCTGACCATACTCTTTAATATGAAATACATATCCATTGAAGAAATACCCTTTATATCACTTGACCTTTCTTTCGAGATCTAAACACAGTAAATTCAAACTACTACTAGCATAACTACCATTAGCATTCTCTCTCAATTGATATACCCGGTACATAATTACAACTATTAACAGTTAAAGAGAAAGGTTTAATGAAGTTAAGTATTATAAGATATAAGAATTATTAAGTATTGCTTACATGTATTCTGAACCACATGACAAATTATTCATCTTATAGTAGGAAAATTTGAGATTCGGTCAGATGTGAAATTTAAAATAGTAAAAATTGACAATGTCACCAATCAAGAATTTTTCAATCTATTAGTTTATGAGATTATAAGAGAAAATTGTTTTAAAATAACATGATAATATTGTACTTGATGAATAAAATGTCTTAATTCATCGCAGTAAATTACACATAATTATGTGCATGTCTGAATTCAATTTCTATCATGTATCTTCCCCTCACTACATTATTTAGTAAAGGTCTTGGAACAAGGTTGATTCTTGTTCTCAATTGAAGATTAAACTAGCACGAGATAAATGTTAAGATTTCTTCAAAAATATAAGCCTTAGGTATCAAAGCCTTAACATACACCTTGTTTTTAACTTTTTTCTTTAGGTTGAACACTTATCTGTATGGAATTAAATGAATATTTTAAACTTCAAAAAAAAACAATAGAAATTTAAGTAGGAAGCATGTGTAATCTCTAACATCTTGAATTGATACATCTATTTATACTGGACAGGGCCTCCAACTTTTTCCTTAAAAAGTAAATGTATGGGTAGAAGCTCCATTGAGTCAAAAAAAGATGATGGGAATATCATCTCAAGTTTGCAGATTGTCTACATAATATTCGTTTCAAGCTTCTTCATATGTCGGGTATGCAATTTGTTAGAGCATATATCTCTAAAATAATAATTGATCTCCGTGGGTGCATCTCTTTTTAGCAATAAATCCCGATAAGCAAGTGGAATGAGTGTTTGCAGAAACACATGAAAGTTATGACTTTTCATTCCATACAATTTGTCATCCTCCAAATTCACCAATTTAGGTATGTTTAAAGCAAATCCATCAGGAAAACATAGATCCTTAAGCCATTGGTAGACAAATAATTATGCAAGGCAAAGCTGGCTTTGAGTTTTGCAACTTGTGACTCATTATAAACCAACTTCGTGTTATTATGATGACAAAACAAAGGTATATTCATTTTATCCTTTATGATGTTCTTTGTCTTCCCTTTCATATCAATCACCGTGTTAAAAATGTTTTCAAACATGTTCTTTTTTATATGCATGAATCTAGATTATAGCGGAGGAGATTAGTCTTCCAATAAGGAAGCTCCAAAAAAACACTTTGCTTTACCAAATTGTGGGTTGTAAAAACACGAAACTTTTGCTTACCGGATTGAAAACTAAAACTAATGCCCCTGTACTATGAGGCCACGTCATACAATTCTTTACCCGACAATACCAGCATTGCAACATCCCTTTTAACTCTACCTATAAATAAGTCTTTTTTTGTTCTTTTTGTACTTGTGATTGGTTGGCAAGAACATTCGGTAGCAATAAAAAAAAAGACTATTTACCACCATTTGTTAAAGTGAAGGCCTTGTTATTTTCCATATAGTATAGACATGTTAATTTTTCATGCGTGCTCCAACCAAAAACCATCTCATATGCAAGAAAATCATTAATAGTTCACATCAAAGTTACCTTCATCTGAAAATTCCATTTCTTCGAGATATCATCATCAACTAGATGATCACAATTGCTTCAACTTATCAATCAATGGTCAAAGATAAACATCTATATTTTTAGTTGAAATATTAGGATCGGGTATGACCGTAGATAAGAACATGAATTTTGACCTCATACACATATTTGGTGGCAAGTTGTAAATTGTGAGTATCACCAGCTAAAAAGAATAGTGCAGCAAACTACCCTATGGATTAAATCTGCTTGTCCATAATTGTAAGACCCAAAATAAATAAATAGTATAGGCCAACCTAATCTAGGTAAGAATTATGAGAAACAAACCACACTACAAGATTTTACAGTTTTACCGACGAAATTTTTCTGTCGGCGTAAGACACATATTCCGTCGGTAATTAATTTACCAACAAAATCACCGACGGAAATGCTCTGTCGATGAATCTTTCATCGGTAATTTTTTGTCTGTCGGTAAATTTGTTGGTAATAAAAAAATATTATTACCGACAGATTTACTAACGGAATAGACACATCGGTAATAATATTTTTTATTACCAACGGATTTACCGAAAGAATTCCATCGATAATTCCGTCGGTAATTATTTAAAAACATTTTTAAAAAAATTTATTTTATAAAATTATAAAATAATTAAATTAACATAAATCAACACTCTATATAATATATACTCAAAATGCTTGGAAAAAAGAACAAGAAAATCAACTCAAACAAATTTGCAACAAATAAATAAAATGAAAAAATAAATTCAACTAAAACAATTCATATGAAAAAAATGAAGTTGCCATTGCTAAAAATTTAAAAATCCTATAAATAAATCAACTAAAAATTGATCTCATATGAAAAAAAAATCTCACAACAACATTTATACAATTATTAAGAACAAAAAAAATTAAAAATAAAATAAAAAACAAATATAGTGAAAACAATCATGAAAAAAGAAGAAAAAAGAAAAATATTACCTTAATGTAGTTGCAAATGAAGCTATGGAGAGAAAACAATTTTCGTAAAACATATTAATTAAAAAAAAACTAAGAGGATAAAAGAAGAAAGAAGAAGAAGACATACCCGAGCATGGAGAAAAAGAGAAGGAGATCAGGAGAGAAAAGAAGAGAAAGAAATAGATATTGATATTTTTTACATATAGTGAAGAAGAAGAACTGAGTCTATCTCTTGTGAAATAAAAAGATTCAGGCTTTTTATTATGGCACATAGCAACGGATTTACCGACGGATAATTGAATATTAATATTTTTTAATTATTCCATCGGTAATTCCATCGGTAATAGTTAATTTAAATTTTCAATTTCGTATAAAGTTTTCAGAAACCGCCAATAATTACCGACGGTTTTTCAATTCGTTGGTGATTCCGTTTGTAATATTTAAATGAAAATTTTAAATTAATAGAATTTTTTCAGAAAACCGCCAAATAACACCGACGACTTTTCAATCCGTCGATTATTTTGTCTGTAAAGAACAACAATTAATAGTGCAATTGAAAAGTGAACAGTTCTGGAGCTCTCTGGAAAATACCGAAGGAAAATTCCGTCAGTGATTCCCTTTGTAATTGACATGATGAACAGTGTTCATAGTTTACCAATGAATTTACCAACGGATTTTACCGATGGAATAAATTCCGTTGGTAATTTCGTCGGTAAAAATACACGTCGTCATTTTTTTTTTGGTTTGTTTTAATTTTGTTTCCCACGGTAATTCCCTCTGTATATATCAAGGGAATATTTTTGTCGATAAAATCCCTTGAAAATTTACCGACGAAAATATTCCCTCGGTATTTCCGTTTGTATTTATCGATTTTCTGGTAGTGTCATCCCTAAGTTAACCAAAAAGGGGAACAAGAATAAGAACAACCCACACCCAAAAACTCTCATAACATTTAAGAGGGAGTATAAATGCAAGGGGAGAAAAGGAGATGATTTTTCCTCTCCCCCAAAACCAGCAACAATCATAGCTGCAGCAACCTTCTCTCTTGCAAAGAAACTCATCCAAAACAACTTGCATGCCACCTTTTTTGAATGCTTGAGTGAAAGGAGAGTTAGAATAAGTAAGGAGAACCAAAAACATGAAAAAAGGAAGAACTTAGAGGGTCAGCTGGGACAGCAGAAGAAGAGAAAAACCAAGAGGAAGAGAAGAAAAAAATCACTAAAACCTTTCCTAAAGCTTGTTTAAAATCGTGTGGTAAGAGTAAAATCACTTCTTTGTTTGTTGCTTTAAGATTTCAGGATAAGGGAGAGGGAGAAACCTCAAAGTGAAAGCCTTAGGGTTCTTACACTTGTAAATTTAGAAAAAACTAAATGAGAAGATTAAAGAAGAATAGGAAATGAAGAGGACACAATTTCATAATCTTTATTAGGAAAAATATATGAATATGGATGAACAAACCCAAATTAAAGGTTAGCCAAATTGAAAGAATGGAAAGAAAATGAAATGAAGTGATGGAATGTGTAGATTGTAATCTTCTCCTTTAGATATGACCGATTTCTCAATACTTAAAATTAGGCCCGAATATGACCATATAGCATGATAGGTCACAAAAATCACCCAAGCATCCAAGATCTAAATATTGGAGATACAAAATATAGCTCTCATCTCCAATTCATGTTTTATATCTTAAAATAACTTAACTTATTTTTTACTTAATGGTGCTATGAAAATACAAATTATAAAAATAAGCTAAATAAAGCAAGGTTAGCATAATTTCAAGCAAAGAATAGAAAGAGAACATGGGATTGAGTTATTAGAGCTAAGAAGTGCAAATTCTAATTGCATTATGAATCCAACTTGAACAAAGAATTTTGATGGAATTAGGATTGATTAAAGCAAACCAACTAGATTGGACCACTATGTACTCTTTAGACCATATGTGAAGCTACAAGTGGAATTTTGTTGTGATTCAAGTTAGGATGAAAACTAGACATCTCAAGATTTCTATCAACAGATGGTAGGCCCAATAACTTGTCCAAATGAGAGAGAACAATAGCTTTGAAATCGAGTCTAAAATCTTCCAACAAACCAGCACGAGTCTAGCTTATCTTTCTATGATAGGATGATGACATGGTAACTCATTATTGATATAACAAGGGTCCCACATGATTAGGAAACCTCTATAGAATATCAAAGTCAATGCATAAGTCATTAGAATCAAATTAGTATAAAGAAACCTTAACAAGTATTTCAGAACCAAATCATATATGAAATTGAATTCAATTAAAAGGTAAATTTGAATTCAATTGATAACATATTACAATTCTTATGTTTGGAATAAAATATTAAACTACATAATTGAATTCAATTAAAAGAAAATGAATTGAATTGGCAATCTTAACTATTTTGCCCTTCATTTAAAAATCATTTCTTATTGTTCGGCATTGTAGTGGTAAACATCATTGTAAGAAAAATTAAGAACATGAATTAATGTAAAGAAAGCATATTTATCACTCAACTATGCTATGTAAAGATTAGAAAGCTAAAAAAAATTGTTGGCAAAATACTCAAATAATCAATTTTTATGTAATGGGGTATCAAGAATCATATCTATGAGAGTCAAAATGGAAAAATTATATTGAAACTAGAAGAAGAGAAAAGGAAAGAACCTCAGCCAAAGGATGAAAATGGAAAGCTATAGCAAATGAAGAAGTAGAGAGTAATAAAAAGCTCATCATCTCCCTCCAATTCCCTCATTTCATTTGCTTTTTTGTCAATAAAGTTTCAAGCGTTCCTCCTCAATTTGGCCTTTTTTTCCTTTTGCAAGGACTATGTTTTATGTTGGTTGCCTTGCTAGCTAATGAAGAAAAAAAAAGAAACCACAGGGTTTTTTGGGTTTTACAGAGAACCACAAAGGATAAGGTCAAGGTTTTTGAAGAAAAACAATTTCCAGGTATTCTTGGCTAAAAGCTTTTTGTTGAAATTGTGTTTGAAGAAGATACAATAAAGAGTAAGAGAGTAGGGGGGTTTTGTGGAGAATAAAAAGTTATTTTTGATACAATCATATTATTCGATAATTTTACCTATATTTAACTAGTGTTTTGTCTATGTTTTATGTTTTGAAGGCACTTTTGGATAAAATATGCAAAAAGGAGTAAATGGAGGTAATTGGCAAATTTGACCTTTAGTCGATGTTTTGTACAGAGCGTGAGCTCTAGAGGTCAAAATGAAATGATTCCAGTGACATTAAAAAGCTAATATCCATACCTTTCTGGAAATCTAAGGCAAGAAAATAAAATAAGAAAGAGCGTGAAAATCACAGCCTTCAAAGTTAAATCTCGCAATTTGCTAGTATTGACCTTCGGCTATTCCAACTTGAATATTTGGAGCTATAGAAGTCCAATTAATGCAAACTCAATTTTGTTGGATTCCTTACTCAAAGACCTATAAATGCTCCAAATTTCAGCCAAAAACAAGTTCATATGAGGGAGATATGAGTTTTTAAAAATGACAACTGAATTCTGCCAACAAACAGGTTTCATGAAGAAACGAATTCAAATTACATTCCGAAGCATCTAAATCAACATCTAAGTTTTTATTTCAACAATTTAGCTCTCAAAGTCAAAGCTTAAAGATTTCATGCAAGGTTATTTCTTCTTTTTTAGGAAAATAGTTATTGAAGTACTTAAATGTAAATTGTCTACTTACGAAATGACTATTTTGTAAAATAGAGACTAGGGTTTCCTAGGATATAAAAAGAATGAGAGAAGAGAAGGGGGCAGCCAGCCAAGAAGAGAAAAATGCCCCCTTCCTCTAAGAAACCTGAAATCATGCATTCCTCCTCCTTTTTTATTACTTGTTCAACAAACATGCAAGGCTAAACTCTTTTTCTTGGTTGCAAAGACACGAAAACCTTCGGATTTCAAGAACTGTGAGATTTATTTTACCTTTTCTTTTCAGTTTATATGATGAATATGTTTGTTCTCCTATACTTATTTTTTCTATAATTGTTTATTTTAATTGCTAGAGCGGACTCTAAGTTATAATTGTAAACAATCTATTGCTAAGTTTGATATCAAAACCGGAGTTGTGGTATATGAACTTGTGAAGCAACTGAGTTTAATAATTGTGGCGGATCTACGTTATTAATCTTAGGGAAAACATTCAATCAAATCAAACATAGACTGCGAACAATTATTTTTCTTGATTAATCAACTTATCTAGTTATTAAGGCTACCATTGAATTAAATTACTAGTGCGGACACTGTGGTTGTTTAATGATTAGGGTTAATTATACGACGGATCTGTTAACTAACTAATGTTAAGAAGAGATAAATATTCAGAATATAAATTGATATCTCATTTTCATGATCAGTTATGATTTCTGTATGTGGACATTTACTTGTGACCAAGGTTTGTTCTCTTGATAATTTTCTAATTTTATTTAATTTCGCTTGATAGTTTTCTGTTTTCTTTTACTTTAGCCTAAATAACATCTTTTGCTTTAGCCTAAATAACATTCAACCCCCCCTAAAATTGCATATCATCTAGCATAAAAATCTGACTTGAACTTTCCTCGTGGGATCAACCCCTTGCTTGCTCTATACTATCTTGTGTGTTTTAAACTAGGGTAATTAATTTGTGCAACCGCGACATCATAATAATTTTGTAGGATTTTTTGAAGGAAAGAAAAAAAAAGAGGTATTCTTGGAAAATAATTTTCAATGGTAACTAGAATTCAATTGTTGTAGCAAATCAAAAGGTCTCCTCTCTCTGATTTGCTTTTGATATTTTTTTATGAATTGAATTCTATTTGGAATTCAAATCAATACCCTAAAAGAAATTTTAAACCTTGGAATTGAATTCAATTCCAAGTGAATTAATCTTATTAGAAATTAGTTATTAACTAGAAAACTTATTCACCTCCTCAACTTCATATATAATCAATCCTAACCTTTAAAAAAAAAAAATAAGAATCACGTTCAGAACATAGAATAAGAGAAGAAGGGGATTCAATTTTTTTTCATAATTATTGTTTTTTATCTTTTTCCTTTTTTGATTTTATGACAAGCTTAGTTTTTTATTTTAAAAGGTTAGAATGTCATGAAAATTTATACTTCAAATTATTCTATATTAGATTATAATATATGAATATCTTATGTTTTTCTATAATTAAACTTAAGAGTTGATGATTGAAATTTTATATGATGAGCAACATATGTTTTTGGTTTTAAATATATTACTAGTGATTAGTTTATAACGAATTCATGACTAGTTAACTTTAAGTAGTATAAGTATAAAATTTTTCAAACTCATGTTTGATTATTTGATACTTGAAAAATATAAATCTTGATTAAATTAACTTTTCTTGATTAAATTAACTTTTTATGTGTGTTTAAATATTATGAATCAATTGCATCTATCTTAACGTTAAAGTTGTCATGTGATTGAATATTGCATGTCTAATGAAGGTTATTATATGATTAGGATTAATTGATTCATAAATATTAGATTAACTAAAAGTTAGGATATGTTGAAAAAACTTGTTTTTCTTGGTTGATTTATTAAAAAACATATCTAAATTCAATTAATAATATTTAATTATCCTCGAGAAACATTTCTATATTTTTTCAGATGATTTTCTACTTATTTTTTAGAATTGATTTCTTTTGTTTTTTTTTTTCTTTGTTTTTAGTTAGTTTAGATCATAAACAAAATACTCATTTTACTTATTGTTTAAAGTATATTTAGTGCATCTTTACTTGGTTTGCTTTAACTTAAACTTAAATAGTTTGTCTTGATTAAGCTCTAATATTTATATTTGTGTGGGATAATATCCTTATTTTCGTATACTATAAATAATTAATTAATTTTATGTGTTTAAATTTTTACTACTTCGTAAGCACCTCATCACATACACATACAAAACTAACTACTATATGATGGTATGCAACTAATCATATATTTAGAAGCAGGCTCTTTCAAAGCAAGATGGCGCCCAAAGTTGAACTAGTTTATTCTTTCCAGACAATTTTGTATCAGTCAGTTACAAGTTTGCAAAAGTGTAGACCTGGTGGGAAGCGGCAAAATTTGCATGCACCTGTTGATGAGATATCTAGTCTTCAAACTCCAGAGAAGTTTGTCTGAAACGAAAACCCATGGTTCATGTCCTAGTATTTAATAGGCCCATCAAGGCTGCCAGATGCAAACTGAAACAAGAAAAGGCAAGGCATTAAGTTAGAACTGAAATATAACGCACGCCTGCACGTCACACACATACGTATTCAAACGAACGCTTGCGCTCACACACAAGAGATGTTCGTGACAGCAAAGCTATCACAATATAGGCGACATAATAACGCTGTCTCAACAAAGAAAGCCCGACTACTTGTTTCCACCACTACAAGAAATGGGAAGGACAAAAAAGGTGGGGAATGAAGAGAATATAAGACTGAAGCCCAGTTAGCTATGTAGCTAATGCAGGAAACAGCAATAGAAATGACATTTCCTCACATTGCAGTGACAATGAATCCAAGATCCCACTGATGAGAAACTTTAGACACTGAAAGTCACATTTCCCTTTTCACTAGTACTATAGCACTCACAATTTAACCAAACATGACCACCAAGCATCACCTTTATTATATTCAATATCTTTAGTGTATAGTTAATAGTTTGGCAGCACATGTAAACAAAACTCACTGTTTGAAGTTTGGTGCAAACTAAATTATGAAGGTTTCAAAACTACCACTACAATTCTTACCTGTTGAACAATTGGATTGGCTGATGTCATGAATTCATCAGTCATTCCTTGCCAAACAACCTTTCCTTCATGTAGAAACAACAACCTACACACACAGCAGTGCTTAGGAAATGCCACCTTACAGGTCCGTGCCAACAAATAGTGCAAGACTACAAAAAACTTTTTGACACTGCTAACCTGTCAACAGCCCTTCTAATGGTACTATGTTGATGAGTGACCACCACATAGGACGCAATCTTCTCAGGTTTCCCAAGTGCATCCTCACCTTTCATGTGAACAGAGCGGATGAGATCTTCAACTACAGTAGATGCTATTGGATCGAGTCCGGCTGTTGGTTCATCATATAAGAGTACCTGTTCAGCAAAGTGAAAAACTATGAATAACAGGTAAAAAAATCAAAGCAGGATAAAATCACATCAAAGTAACTCTTCAGCAGTTGTGCAACAAAACACCATGAGACAAAGCATAAACAAAGCAATGTTAGATATAAAAGTAAAATAATCAAATCTATAAGATAACAGGGAAAAAAATCAAAGCAGGATAAGATCACATCAAGGAAACCATTATCACTGCACCAGGCAATGTCTCACTAACATTACTTTGACGATGTTTGAATGATATAAACAAAGCATTCAGTTTCTTACGGGAAACAAGTAAAAAATTTTAAAAGAAGTTACAAGATCAGAATAAAAAAAAGCACCATGGAGTACTACTTGGTTAACCACATCCCATCAGCCACCCCTTTGTTGAAGGCAGCATCCACTGACCATTGTCTGCCAGCATATTTAGTGTAACTGAGGAAATATCAAATCATACGATTTTCAATCACCATAAGGATTGAAGCAAAATTTTGGGAAACAGTAATCACTTTTTTCCCAGAACAAACTTAAACGTTACACCAGAAGCAACCAATCTCATGATTATATAATTATCACCTACAGGTCAATCACTCATCACAGGAAACTACCACTGACCATCAAATCAGCACATACTTGCTTTACAGTCAGCCAACAAACTGTCACCAACCACCAAAACCATGGTTGCTTGCCACCATGCAACATATCTCCATTGATCAATAGAACAATAGTCAGATGCCATTAACAGTCACCAGGCAGCAGCTAAAATCACCATAATCAAAACACCAATCACCAGAATTATCTTTGACAGCAACTTTCAGTCATCCTATCGGTATAGATTTCCTTACACATGCCAACCACCAGAGGATGACACGAGAAAAGTCATTTCCTTAACCATATTTTCATCAAAGAATGTTTAACAGAAAAATGGTCTCAGTGCAGCCATATATTAAGACAACAACAGATGCTATTAGTGGCAGTTAAAACCAAAAAGATTAGAGAACAAAATTAATTCATTGCTTGACATACCTCTGGCTCAATTGTTTCATTTGTGGTATCAAAAATTATAGACCGAGCTAAAGCAACTCTTTTCTTCATTCCACCAGATAACTCAGAAGGTAACCTGTCCTCTACTCCCTGAACAAAATATTAAGTTTCATCAACCTAAAAGTAAAGGGTTTCCTTATCTAAAATAGAGGCTTCAATAAGAGAGCAGGGAAAAGGAGACAGTTTCTAAGCCTTCTGCAATGATGGAAACTAGCCCAAGGAAATACAGGCAGTTTCTAAACTTCAGCAGGAAATTGAACTTTACATTGCTGGAAATTGACAGCATTAGAATAGGGGGGTGTTTAAGAGTGTGGTAGCAGTTGCTTTTCAAAGAGTTTTTCGCTTGGAAATGCATCAAAATAATGTTTTTTCACTTTTTAAAAATCATTTTTTACATCAACACATCAAAACGACCCGAAAACATAAAAATACAATTTTAAGCAAAAAAAAAATATATTTCAAAATTTGATGAAAAGCAAGTTGAACCGCCCAGCCAAACACATGTGACAAAGTGTATCCATATATGTAGCTTAAATATATTAAATTGAGGGCACCGCAACCCATCACGAGATGATTGCTTAGCCAGGAAGGAACCATATGATGCAGTACAAGTGAAATTTTGGATCCAACATACCTTTAAACCAACTTGGGCCAAAGTTTCCGTCACAAGTTCAGCAATTTGTTCCTCCGACATGCTAGAATTTTCATATCTAAGCAAGTCAAAAGCATTAAGAAATGAGATTTCTTTTTTTTTTTTCTCCAGAAAAGGTATTGAAATTAAAGTCATGCTATCAATTCCAACTGCTGAGAAGAAAAGGTAATTTCTATCTTACAAAAGGAAACCAACATTTTCACGAACAGTCAAAGAATCAAAAAGTGCTGCACTTTGAAACACCTATCACAAAGAATGTGGAAAAAAGATGAGTGTAATTACTGATAAAATAGCACAAGAGAAATAACCCTTTGATTTATAACTAAAATAAAGATTTACCAATCCAATTCGAAGCCCAGAAATCCCCTCATCGCTGATCAAACCATCTCTCTTTTTACCATGAATATAAACCTCGCCCTGACATTAGATATGGTCTATGTAAAACCACCTAAGGTAAAATACTGAGGCACAGCCTAGTCACTTTAGTATGAATCAGTATAGAAATACAGTTACATAAAGATCAAAGCAACAAAAAATTTAGTTTGATTATTACCATGTCCGGAGCAAGAAGTCCAGCAATAATCTTCAAAATTGTAGATTTACCAGTACCAGAAGGCCCAATTATTCCAACTGCTTCACCATGTCTAATCTGCATAAGTGAAAACTTATCACCATGCCGATAAATTGATAAAGAATAAATGACGCAATAGGTAGATGAAACAATACACAGATTTAAGACTTATGCCACAGAAACACCCCGCCCTCCCTCTCTCCAAAAGAAAATTGATTTAAAGCATGGCTCGCAATGGCAATATATTAAAGATACTGTCTTGTTAGGAAAATATCAAGCTTTCTGCTTATCATTGGTTTCCTAGAAGCTTGTGAACAAATAGCAACTCAACCAGCAAAAATTTGGGGCTTGAGCCTTGCCCATGATTCAACTAAGTCAGCTTAATCCTATCAAAATAGGTTTAGGTAAATCTATTTTTGGTATTAATAAGCACAACAATCAAATAGTAGAAAATAAGCAATAAAAAAATTGTTAAACAGCAAACACAACATTGAAAAGAATTTCACCTTGAAGCTCACACCTCTTAATATATGCTTCTCTCCAAATGACTTGTAAACATTTCTGCATTCGATGAGAACATCAGAACCATCCTCCAGATCACCTATGGTGCTTAATTTCTCTGCTTTATATGAATCCTAGTTACGTAATCCATTCAAACCAATGCAAAAGACCATATCAATGAAATTTAAAAGATAGAGAAGAATCCATCCAATTCACAACTACATCATCTAACACAACGAAGGCAAAACATAAGGTGGGCTGCAGTAAAAATTTCCTAAAATACCGAGCATGAAAATAAGCCACAGAAAAACACGATGAAGATGAAGCATAAACAGCAGCATTCTACAAGAGTATATAAATAATGCAAAAAAATATACAGAACATAAGAAGGAAGGAGGAGAAACTTTACAATGAATTTGGTTGCAGCAAATCCATCGCCTCCCATGTTGTTGGGTGGAGGAGGTGCCACACAAGCACAAACAATATTTCTCAGATTCTTTCTAAAACAAAGTGAAGTGTTGAATGGTAACCCAGTCCCAGTGGAGGGAGCATACCCATTTGGTATGCAAAGCGTAGATAATAGCATTGAACCGGATGAGATCAAGCTTTCTGTAAGCATTTTAAACAAGACCCAGATGGTGTTTTGGGCCAAAAATTACGAAAAAAGTGAAGGGAAATTGTGTTTTTTTTTATTTTTGATAGATAGATTGATAGATTAGACAAAGCACCAGGAACGCACACGAAAGTGAAATTTTTTATAGATGGAGCTTTCCTTTCCTTTCTAAATTCTACAAGAGATTGTGAAATTTGACACAAGCAATCAAAATTGAGGAACGAACACGAAAGTGCGATTTGGTAGAGGAGAGAGAGACAAAAATAAATTACACACAATGACTTGTGTTTATTAAAAAAAAAAGAAGAAAAAAAACACGTTTATGTTGTGTGTGTTCTCACTGATTTGCGATTATTTTATGAGATCGCATTTGTTACGGGGCAAAAGTTGCTTGTTAAAAATTTAAAATTTTTGTTTTTATTTAAAATTAATTATTTTAATGTTTTTGAATTATTTTAATATTTTAATGTTAAAATAAATTTTAAAAAATAAAAATAAAATATTATTTTTATATATTTTTAAGTAAAAAATATTTTGAAAATTAATTACTATCGCAATATCAAATACTTGGTAAACATTTAGAATTTGTTTTGCATAAAATTAATTTTTTTAGTGTTTTTGGATTATCTTGATAAGTTGATGTTAAAGATAATTTTTTTTGTTTTTTAAAATTTATTTTTGAAAAACAAAAATATTATTTTCATATATTTCTGAGCGAAAAGGATTTTAAAAAAAAATCACTAACGCAATATTAAACACGCTCTTTGAATAACATGTGGTTGCGTTGTATCACGGCTCTGATTAAATTTTTGTAATATAATAAATTAGGGTTTAAGAATTGAAACTCTAAATAACTTCTAAAACTTCTTAATTTTTGCAATCGCATCCCTAAGAACTTTCTTTGACTCCTCTAATTTGAGCATTTTTTTCAAATTAATCATTGGTTTCTAATTTTTTCAATTTAACCCCTATCAACCATCAAATTGACCCCTGAATCTGATTGATTTCAGTCCCTAAATTTGCACACCTATTGCACTTTGGTTCTTGATTCTAAATTTATTCAATTTAGCTCTTAATTGACCTCCTAAACTTTGATTTTCTTATAATTTCACCCCTTATTTAATTCAATTAAGCTTCTAAAAATTAAATTTTGTCCTTTAAAATTTCAATCTTCTCAATTAAACCCAAATTATGCTTCCAAACTGAATATTTCACCAATAAAGTTCTTAATAAAATTAATTTGACCCATTAAAAGTCTAATTAAGTCCTTGCACTTAATTAATTCTTTTAGTTTCGGTCTTAATTAATTAAACTCATGATTAAATCAAATCAGACTATTAAAAATCTAACTAAGTTCTCAGACTTAATTTTTATGCAAATTCATCCAATATCCATTTAAGTTAACCTTAAAATTGCATTACCTTTTATGTTTAGGTCCTTCAAGAATGCAATTGAGTTTCTAAAAATGTCAAAAATTCAGTTTGGTCCTTTCATCTCTTATTTAAGCATGTAGATGCCTCTTTAGTTTGTTCTTGTCAACCAACTCACTTGTCTTCCTGTATTTTATTTTATTTTTCAACCTTTTTTTCCCTTTTCTTATTTTTGTATAAAAGAAAATGATAATTTTAGGGGAACCCAAAATTAGATTGTGACAAGAACCAAATTGGATACCAAATTTAAATGAAATAAAATGTTAATGGATGAAATTAAAAAAAAAAATCAAGAGAAGATTAAAAAAATCAAAAGAATGAAGACCAAATTAGATACAAAAATTAAATGAAATAAAATGATAAGGGATAAAATTGAAAAAAATTTAATTTTAAAAAGCATTAAAAGTAAAACAAATAACAATCAAAAGAATAAATGTCAAAATTGATTCAAATATAAACTAACAGAACACTTTTGATTTTTAAAAGGGCTAGCATGAAATTTGAGATGAAAATAGAGGAAAGGGGGAGGAAAAGAAAAAAATTCATTGCAATCTAACCACTACTCCTTCGTAAACACGAGGTGGACCACCATGAATAGAATGATGAGGTGCATCTAACTCTATCACAAGAGGTAACGTTTCACAATCGGGAAACATCACACGCGCCATCCAACTGTATAACGAAAGGCAATATTCACAATTAAAAAGCGCCTCACGTGCCTCCCAAAGTGTGTGGATGCCTCTTACTCGTTAAGACATGCATAAAACGCACTGGCTACTGTGATTTTTTTTAATTATATTTATATTTAAGAAAATACCAAATTGCTCATGATTTAAATTGATTATAAGTAAAAAAACAAGATGAAAATATAAATTTGTCATTGGATGTTAGTTTTATTTTATTTTCTTTCTAAGAGGCAAGTTAGTTATGACATTGTGCAACCAAATCGTTAAATGACTGAAAAGCCTTTGGTTTCTAGTTTTGACTTCTTTTTTATTTTAAAGATATTTAATTCATTTTACTTTGTATTCAAGATGTAAAAAGACTAATTTATCCTCGATCAATATAACAATGATAATGCACCCCATGAAAAAGACTAATTTAATTGATTTTATTTGTGAAGGGGAAATAGTTATTTCAATATTTCAATCCATAGTGAACTTGTCTTGTGGACAATGAAAAGCTGATGGATTTTTTTTAAAATAAGATTATCGAAAGAAATGGACAGATAGGAACAAGAATTTAGCAATTAACAAACAAAATTTAAACCATATATCTTTAACTGTTCAAAAATACATTATTCACCTCCCTTGTAAAAACAAGTGTGCATTATGCCAATTTTTTATATTTTGGCACCTGTATTTTGTAAGGTTTTAAAAACACTCATTAAATTTTATTTTATTTTCAATTTAATCCTTGAAATCTATGTTTTCATGGTTTTATACACTTAAATATGTTTTCATATGTTTTCCCTCACATATCTAATGTGTTGTCAAATGCTATGACATTAAATTAATAACTAGTTTTGCAAAATAGAGTTTTAGTTTTTTTTATAAAAAAAATTGAGAGATAAAGGATCAAAATTGATATGAAGGAAGAAATAGAGAAATTTTCCACAAAAGATATGTAAAAGTTCCATTGGATCTCTTAAGCTTCAATTTCTTCATCTTATGTCCTTGTTCTTTTAGTTTAAAGAAAATTACACTAATATCTTGTATTTTTTTTTATTTTTGTTATTTTTCCTCTATTCTTTAAATAATTATTGTTTATATTTGGAGTTTATAAATCCATAACTCTTTACATCTTCAATTAAACACATAAAAAATCAACAAAAAAAAATTGAATTACTTATATTGTTTTTATTATATTTTATTTACTAACTAAAGAGCCCATGTTATGTAAAAGTAATGAAAATGCCATTGACATTGTTGTTGCTGCTTATTTTAAAAAAACAAGTCGTTGTTTATTTGCATTATAATTATAAAAATATCATCATTAACATGTTTTTAACCACATTTCGTCCTTTTTTCTCGTCATTTCCAGCCACAAACACATATCAAATTCTTCATTTTTTGACATTTTATTCTCTCAACCAAGCAACCATTTCCAACAAAAGCCACTTTATCAACAAAAAAAAAAAACCATCTGAGCACACCAACTGACCACCATATTCATCTCATTCTTCTCCTTATTAATCATAACTCAAAACCAATATATTCTTTCCTTTTTTCACAATGATTCCAAGAAACACATAGCTAAAATTCCAGCATAAACACTACTAAAAAATTCAATAAACACATAGTCAAAATTTCATCACAAACCTTACCTAAAAAATCTAGCGCGCACACTACCAGAATTTGGAGGCACACATACAACCAAAAATTTCAGCGCAACAAGCACAAACATTATCAACTTGTTATCATCTATATCAAATGTTAATAGCATACAAGCGTACAATAACATAGATGGACTAAAGTACAAAAATAGAAAGTGCATGAAATATGAAAAAACAGTAGTTGTTAGATTATAAAAAACAAAAGCCAGTAAAAACAATCTATTTTATAAATATTATGGCAAGTCATCCAATAAAGCATTCATTAATTGGTGCAAGCCTATAAATAAAACTGAATAACTACTGGAGAGGAAGGAAGTGTTAATGATGTCGAGCAAATACTAGATGAAGTGAAGAAAATGAAAGAGAAGATACATGTAGTTTGGATCAAGAATCGCTACATGAAGGTTAGTTTTGCAAGTGTGAAGTTATTGTTGGTTGCTAATTTAGTATATATAATATTAATGTTTCTAACTATTATATTATTCTTGTTTAACAAATGAAATAAAAAGGAGTTATTCCTTAGTAAACAAAATACAAGAAATATAAATATCAAATATAACAAAAACATATACATTAAAGCAATTTCATCAACAAAAAGTATGCACATTAAAAGATGAAGATAACAAAACAACAACCATAAAGATCCATGATATTTTTCTTCTTGTTACTTGAAACAGTTAAAACAAATCCATATTGCTCAAATACACCACTCTTCTCCATTCTTCAATTAATACAGCTAGTTTGGGTAGAGTGTTAAGAAAAAATACTATCATCAATCTAAAATTTCAAAGAACATTGATTATTAATAGAATTATAATCAAACTAATAAAACTACCATATATACTTAGGAGACTCATATATGTTTGTGTTAAGGGTTAAGAAGAGGCACAACTTCTACCATCTCTATCAACTATCCTACCTCTAAAACCTTTCAATCCTCTACTAGCACCAATGGATCCTCTATTAGTACCAATGAATCCTCTTTCAGCATAACTGGATCCTCTACTAGTACCATTATATCCCCTGCCAACACCATCAGATCCTCTTTCACTACCATTAAGATTCTATGTTATAGAATCCTTTACTTTTTAGGTATGTTTAGTCTTTTTTTTTTTGTGGAGTTATATACCAAAGGAGAATAGTCTTCTTCATAAGAGTCTTGTAACATGTAACAGTCTTATGACTCTGGTAGAGTTAGGAGTTGTGCAATTATTTTGTAAAGAAAATGAGAAGTATTGACTTTACTATTCTTCATGGTATAAAAATACATGATAGTTAAACTTTCCTAAAAGTTCACTAAGCAACCCAACTTTAGGATCTCTATTTTCATATCTTTGTTAGAGATGCTTCTATGAAGTTGGTTTTTTCTTCTTTTGACAATAAGATTTTTTTGAGTCATTAGAGAAAGAATTACATAAAAAGCATATATAACCAAATGGATCAAAAAGCTTGTGTACATCATCATATTCTGCTTCATAAATAATATGATCATCAAATAGAAACTATTGTATAGGGATAAAAAGTGATCAATAATCTTCATCAACCATTATAACATCATCAATATAAATTCTTAATGATGAGGGTGTTTTTGAGTCTTTCAAGAAAGAGATCTAGACTAATCCATCTTTCTTAGTGATGAAGACTAGGTTAAAACTTTATAAAGGTTGAACTATAAAATGGAATTGTTCATAGTTTTTTACCAATGAGTCAGACAATATTTGAATGAGCTTATCTCTATTGAGTTGTTGAGGAACAAAGATGCAAGTTATAGTTTGTCCAACTTCAACTATTAACAAGAGAAAGTCTTGTTAGAAAAGGAGTTAATAAGTCCAAAGCATGATTTTGGACTCGGAAAGCAAGTTTAACATGGAGAGTGGCAGAGTGGATATTGGATATCATAGGAGCACTTATGATCTATTCATGTGCTTTAAGAACTCTAACTAGACCTGGATATGTAAGATGGATCCGGATATTAGGGAAGAGTGTCAAGAACACCATTTATGCATCTGACATTGTTTGGATGGTGACTAAATATGTTTATTTATGTTGCATAAAATAAGAATCAAAGATTACAAAGAGTCTTTTCCTACCATAAAAGGTAAGGGAAAGATGAATGGCTCCTATATAGACATGGGTATATCCTTGAGCTAGCCATTGAATAATTAATTTGTGTAGGAAAGCGAGGGTTGAGGTATTATAAGGTTGATGATGGGATCAAGTGTTGATCAAATCTTGGAGTCTATACAATTTTTTTTATAGGATAAAATCTGAGGTTTTATCAAATTTTTAAAGGTTTTTTTAGAAGAAAGTAGAGTTATTTTTCTTAAAGATTTTATAAGAGTTTACGAGAAGGATTTTTATAATAAGAATTCTTAAATCTTTAGGTAGGTGAGAAATTTTATACCAATAATCTAGCTTAGAGGCTGACATATATCTTAGGGACAAAGACAATGAGGATCATGATAAGAAAGATACAAAATGAGATAGAATGTGCAACATCCCTAACCTTTTTATAAAAAGAAAAAAAGGACTGAAATTGTATGAAGGGAGTAGGGCTAAATTTTAGGAACAATTTAGGAGGGAAGCACCATAATTGGAAAATAGAAAGTCTAAGGACTAAAAAAAAAAGGAACAACCATTTCTCCTATACTAAAAAGGGAGAGGATACGGTTATAAAAAAAAAAGAAAAAAAGAAGAGAGGAATAAAGGCAAGAACCTGAACTTATTTTCTTTGTGAAAGAAAAAGCTTGTAACTTGCTTATGAAATAAAAAAAAATGAAATAAATGAAGAATGAATTAAAATTTGGGTTAAAGGCAACATGTTTGGAAGTTTAGAGATTAATTAAACTCTTGACTAGTTTAATTAATCAAATCAAGGGCTTAAATGGAGAATTGATAAGTTTTGAGACTTAATTGAGCTTGGAATTAGTTTAATTAATCAAATCAAGGGTTTAATTGGAGAATTGATAAGTGTTTAGACTTAATAGAACTTGGAATTAATTTAATTAATGGAATCAAGGACTTAATTGAAGAAATATCAAAGTTTGGGGTTTAATTGAGGTCCAAATTGCAAAAATTAAAATCCAAGGACTAGCTTGAAAATAGCACGGAAATGAAAGGATCCAATTACATTTTAATCAGGGGCTTGATTGCAAAATTACAAGAATTCCAAGGACCAAATTGAAAGCAGCCTTTAGAATTGGAAAACGGAGTCGTTTTGCAGGCGACCGTTCGCTCGTCCTCTTCCTCTGCAACGGCTCTGCCATTAAAGGTAGAGACGCTTCTTCATTGAATGGAACGCCCCACGCCATTACTGCCGACTGTTATCATCACTGGGGCTGTCTCTGGCCTTATAAAAGCTGGGCAAAGGCAACCTTGCGCAGGGGGAGGGACAGGAACAGAAAGGAATAAAAAGAGAGAGGAATTGGCAGAGTGAACAAAAAGAAGGAAAACATAGAGTATATAGGAACGAAAAAGAACAAAAAAACAGAGAATGAACTGGAGGGCATAACACAGGGGAGAAGACGGTCAAGTAAAAAATAAACAGAGAATCAGGGAGCGAACACAGAGAAAAAGAAAAACGAAAACCAGGGAGGAGGAAACACACATAGAACAAAGGAGGATAGAAAACACAGAGAGAGAACCAGGAAACCAGAAAAAAAAAGGAACAAACACAGGTGACACAAGAAAAAAGAACAGAGCAAACATAGTAGAGAGAGAGAGAGAGAGAGAGAGAGATTAGGGAAGAGGAAGGAACCTATAAAAGTAAAAAGAAGATAGAAAGAAAGAAGACTAGAGGAAGAACAAGAGGAGGAGAAAATAGCATCAGCCGGCCAGCCCTTCATCACCTTCATCTTCATCTTCAAGTGCAGCAACAAGTAAGCTGTGTTTTCCCTCTCTGCATTTTAATTACATGTTCAACAACAAGTAAGCTGCATTTTTCCTCTCTGCATTTTAATTACATGTTCCTGTAACAGGCGTGTGTGAGCAGTTCACGCACGTCTGCAGGTAAAAAGCAATGGCCAGCCGGGTCAAGTCTGTGACTCGGCTAGGCCTGCTAGGTCCAGCCCAACCCACATGGGCTGAGCTGGACCTAGCCCTAAAAAATAAATAAAAATAAAAAAGGATAAATAAAAATAAAAATAGAAATAAAAAAATAGAAATAGAAATTGCATACATTAGAAATAAGAAAATAAATGTGTTTTTATTGGTTTTATTCACTGATGCCAGAATAAAAAAAATGATTTTAATGATTTTTTTTAGCTACAAATTTTTACCAATGCTAGAGGTGGAATTATCGTAGTGAAATTTTTACCAACGCCAGAGTTGAAATTATTCGTAGTTGAGTTACCAACGCCGGAGTTGGAATTACCCGGAATGGAATATTTACCAACACCAGCGTTGGAAGTATCTGTAATTAAATATTCACTGACGCCAGAGTCAGGAATATTACTAGTGAATTGTCATAACACAAATAAACAAAAATTTTAGCAATTTAAGACAAGATTAGCAATGCAGCTGACCTCAGGTAAGGTGCGTTAGGGGTGCTAATACCTTTCCTAGCCACAACCAGTCCCGCACCATAGAATCTCTGCTGACCAGTCAGGTTTCCTAGTGACCATAATACTAGGTGGCGACTCCTTAAACGAGACCTTTCCCCATCAAAGAACAAGATGCCAGAAATCTGTTCTTTTCAAAAGGATAATTTTTAGGGACGTCGCGATGTCGGGTTGGACACTTATAAAAAAAAAAAACCTATAAAGAGTTCAAGAAAAACAAGGAGAAACAGAGGGATTATGGAGGAGAAGAAGGATTGATCAATCAAGTTTGAATTGATATGAATCCACTTGGTAAGGCACTCTAAACACCCAATCTTTATATTACTAAAACACTCGGGGAAAAGTGTAAACGCCTAAAATTTAAAAATTAGGGTTTATATGGAATTGAAAACTTGAAGGGTGTTTTGACATAATTGGTTGTGATAGTTTGTAGAAAATTTGAGTTAGAGAGATTACAAGATGAAAAACATAAAGAATTAAATAAAATATGAAATCCTTAAATCTTAAAATTAGGGTTCTTGAAGATAATTTAGGGAAAATTATTGTAGGGAAAAGTGTAAACCCCTAAAACTTAGAAACTAAGGTTTATATGGAATTGAAAAATTGAAGGGTGTTTTGACATAATTGGTTGTGTTAATTTATAGAAAACTTGAGTTTGAGGGATTACAAGATGAAAAAAATAAAGAATTCAATAAAATATAAAATCCCTAAATCTTGAAATTAGGTTTCTTGAAGATAATTTAGGAAAATTAGGCTTATTATGAAAATATATCTAGATTTCGTTAGTATAAGGCTTGATTGTGAAGAATATATTGATTTATTGAAGAAACAACCCCACACCTTAGAGATATAGGTTTAACCAAGACAAGGGTTCTTGGTGTGTATTCTTTGTTGTAAATTTATGCATGTTTATTGATAAGTGAATATCTTTGATGAATTATATGTAGTTATTTGCATGAAATCTTGATGAAAGATTGAATTTCTTGAATTCTTGAATTATACGATTTTGAGAAATTTTGGGGAAGAAATTATGATTTCTTGATGAAATTTTATGAATATGGAATAAAATTAAGTATAATTTCGTGAAATATTGGAAAAGAAAACCCTTATAGATGATAGGGATTTAATCCTCATGAGTTTAATGGGAAAAAGGGAGTTTGTAGTAATTAAGAGTATGTCCTTAAAGAATCCATCATTTGGTGTGTTAAGTATAAAATTTGTATGAGATTAAGTTAATCTTAAAAGGAAATAAGAACAAAATATTTCAAAGATGAAGGTTCGACTATAGAGAAAGGAAAGAGGAAATGTTTTAAAAGCCAAAATGGGCTAATTGTTTTGAAAAACGACTAGATCGTATTGGCTACTATTTTGCGATGGCTCGATTTTGTGTTTTGACTTTTTCTTTGTTTTCTTTTATTCTTTTAGGTTATTTAAAGAAGATGGGTGATTGTTATATGAAAACAAAAAGGCATAATATGTGTGTATGCATGAAATAAGCTTACATGATAACATTGTTTATATTGGAATGTTAAGAGTTGGAACCTTAAGTTTAATATGAGATAATGTAAGAAAACATGTATTCATGAGTAAAAAGTACTCAAATTGTTAAAAGAATATTGAGAAGTACATTCTTGATATTTAAAGAGTGAATTTGATGTAAGACCTTGGGTGATGCAAGAGAGGCATCAATTGCAAAATCCTAGGCAATTGGGACAAGAACAATTAGAGGAATATGTATATGCTCATCACCTCAACTTCCTTAGTTGACAACATTAATTCAATGATTAATTTCTAAGTTGTACTTTGATAAGGAGATGTTTATGCAAAGTAATGAAATGATTAAAGACATGAAATCTTGTTAAATGTGTACTTTAAATTGTGTTATGTGTATGAAAGCTGGCTATATGAGTGGTGCTTGGAATGATGAACTATAAAATTGTCATGTGTTTGTGTAGTTGTGTTAAAACCAACCCTACAATGGAAAACTTAGTTTGTGAACTTATGTTGAAAACGTGTATAAATGAAATGTGTTTATGGAAGCCTGCCATATGAGTGGGGCTAGCTTTATTGGTCGTTGAAGGACATATTAAAAAAAGATTGAACAAGGGAGCCTACCACATGAGTAAGGCTAGGTTTATGGTTCTTAAAAGACATAGAAAATGTATTTGAGTATGGGATCCAACCATATATGTGGGGATTAGAACGAATACTTCGGGTCGGCCATAAGAAATAGGGACTTAATCATTAAGTTAAGATATCAACCATAAGTATGAGGATATTTGTCAAATATGAGATAAACGTGTAAGCGAAATTAAAAAAGGTATTGGTATACATTTTGAGCAAGATTGTCTTATTAGAATTTGAATTGTTTATACGATTAAATAGATTTACAGTTAACTAAAAGTCAAGATATTTATCTTGGAGTGAAGAGCTTGTTTTATTTAAAGTTAATTACTGGTGTAAGAATACCAAATTCAGGTCTAAGATTATATGATATGTGTTGGTCAGGAGTTTTGAGGTTTTAAATATTGTAGACTAATTAGAATATTTCAAGAAAAGGCATTGGAAATGCCTAAAGAAAATTTAGAATTTTGTAGTTAACTCAAAATCCAAATTTAGGGTTGATACAATGCTATGTTACCACCAATGGTTAATGATATAATGTGAAATTTAACTATTATCCTTTTTATTTTGTTTGTTTTATTTTTGACAAGTTCATTATATGCTTCTCAAAACTAAATGGCTTATTTTGTGTAGTTGTAAGACTTTCTTAATAGATTTTATTTAGCTGTAGGATTTTCATGATTTATGATATTCATAAAAATCATGAGAGTTTGTAATAAACAAAATAATTAAACTATTATGAATTATTATTTGTCTATGCTGAAGTTGTCAGTGTTGGATAGGGGTGAGTAAAAAAACCGAGAAACCGAGAAAAAAATAAGCAAAAAAACCGAACCGAAAAAATAAACCGATTAAACCAATTATTTTTTTAAAAAAAGTTCGGTTCGGTTTCGGTTTAAGAAACCTGAAACCGACCAAACCCCAACCGAACCGAACTAGTTCAGTTAAGGGGTACTATAAATACAAAATTTCTTAACCTTAGCAAGCAATACTCGTCCTCTGCGTCCAGCCGCCCCCTCTCAACCCTCACAAATTCACAGAATCACAATTCATTGATTCAGTGTTCACAGATCTTTCATCTTTCTTAAGTCTCAAACTATCAATCTTAAAATCTCTCACATTCTCAGTCGTCCAGTAGCCCCCTCTCAACCCTCACAAACCAGATAAAAAATAATCAATCTTCATATCCATTCTGCTGAGTTCTTGACTCTACAAATCTGGACAAACCAGCCATATCCCTCTCCCAGTCTCCCACACGGGCATGACACCCAACCCGACTCGACCTAACCTCCAGATCTAGCAAACTAGTCACCTCCCTCTCTCACACTCGATCTGACCTTGAATCTTGTCACATCAGGTATGATTTTTTATTCTGTCAATCTTTATTTTAAAAAAAAACATATGCTCTGTAGTGTGCTCTGTGTATTTGAGATTTGTGAACACTAAAGCTCAATAGTTATAAGATCTTATCCAGTAAGTAACTCTCTTTTACATTTTTATATGGTTTTTTGAGTGCTGGGTTTTGTTTGTTTTAGATGGTTGTGTACTGGCGTTGATAAAGTTTAGATTTTTGGATCTGGGTAGTGTTTTTTTGGATGATTGTGCTTTGTGTGTTGAAAAAGGTGGGATTTTTAAGGGTCATGTGCGTGTTGGTGTATTTGGGCTATTATGAAACAATAATTTAATGTGAGTTGGACATGTTTGAAGATGAAAGGTGTTGCGTTTTTATCTGTTTAATCCTGCAAACTCGGAACTATGAGGGCTTGTTTGTGTAAATCCTGCAAACAGATTAATGCTTGCAAAAATAAAGATTCTTCTAGCTTTCGCATAGATTTGCTGAGAAGCAGTTGCGGGCGGTGGGGGATGTTGAGGTACATTTCTTGACTTCAGATAAATCTTAGAAATAATTGAATCACTATGGCAAACTTAAGCTAAGAGTGCTAGACATTGCAGCATGCTATTCATCAAGTTATTGCTTCACCTAAACAAATAGCCATCCATAGCTCAAAAACGTTTACAGTGTATAGACTAGGATTCTTCCAGAGTTGATTTTGTCAATCCGCAACCAAATTAATCTTGGACATGGCAAGAGTCATCTGCTTATTTTGATTTTTTCAATCCGCAACCAAATTAATCTTGAACATGGCAAGAGTCATCTACTTATTTTATTCTCTTGTCGATAATGTTTTGGTTTCTAGGCAGCAGTACCTAGCATTCTTGAGATAACTGACGAGCTCTTCTTCAAGAGAACTATCAACATCATAGCTTGCATTATTGTGAAGTTAGGAATCAATTAGCTACGAATTCTGTCTAACAAAAATCAAAACTGCATTCATGTAGTTTCTATTTTCTGATTAACAAAAGGCCATAAACATAAGTTGTTTTCCATCTATTGTAAGTGTAGCAGCCGCTTTTCTTTCATTTCCCTTCAATGGATCACCGAAACAGATTAATCCTGCGAACTCGAAACCATGAGGTTGTGTAGTCCATTGGTTTGCTTGCAAATGTTTTGTTAATTGTTTCTTTGCACTTAACCTATTTTTGGTAGAATGGATTGGAAAGTAATTGATGTTGTGGAAGGAGGAAATGATGTTCCTGTGATGGAAAGAAGTGGGAATCATTTGAACACATCTAATGTAAAGTGTTTTATTTGATCTGAGAGTAAGATTTTTTCTTCCCGCAATTTCCAAGTGCAGTGTTATAACTTTTTGTTTTTAATGTTACCTTGAGTCAAGTAACTTACACCTTTTATTTTGTTTTTATGATTTATTAATTAAATTGTTTGCAATCATTTAACATGTCTAATTTTTATTTTCTAGAATTTAGTGAAAAGTTACATGTAGAATCAAATGATAATTAGTTCAGAAGTTACTTTGATGGTAAAAAACTACTTTTTATTTTTATATATTCTAATTTATTTTATCATGTTATAATTTTAAATCTTGATTTCAAGGTTTTGATGTCAACGGTATTACAGAATAAAAGTGCAATGTTCTTGTCATCTTGATGTGCTTTTTGATTGGGAAGATGTGCACAATGAAGATTTATATTTTTTACATTAAGTGTTTTATTTTTTATGGCAATGTTATTTGTTGTTTCTTTTTAAGCCCTTTTGAAGACAATGCTTTGTAATTTTAATTTTAATTTGGTATGTGTGTTATTTAAACTTTGATGCAGGAGGAGTCCAAAACACAAATATTAAAAAGATTTGCAACATATTAAACACAATATTAGCACTAATAATTTAATATAAATAAATATTTAGTGACAAAAAATATTAAATATATTATAGAAATTTATAACAAAATTAAATAATATTTACACTAATTACAAGCCCATTAGAAAGCCCATCAGAAAACCCATTGGAAAGCCTAAAAAAACCCAAAAAAACCCAAAAAACAATAATACAGGTTTTCCTGTTTTTCTGTTAAAAAAACCAAACCGAATCGAAACTGGTCGGTTTGAACCGGTTCCGATTCGGTTCTGGTTTGAATTTTTCAGTTTTTCAAAATTTGATTTTAGTTAGTTTTTCAGATAAAACCCGAGCCGAACCGAATTTGCTTACCCCTAGTGTTGGATTCTTATTTTCATTATTAATATATGATATTGGATGTTTTACTCTTTTAAGTTCATTTTGTAATGATAGTATTGTATTGCAAGATGTATTCGTGTTAGTTGGTTTTAAACTATTATGAACAACTATGGATAGAGTTTGGGTGGGAATGAGTCATCTAAGGTTGTGTTTTACACACAAAAAAATCACATTAGTTATGTAGTATATTGTCTATCTTGTATGATCATATATTAAGTATGTGAGGGCTATTACAAGTTGGGTACTAGTAGATTAGAGGACATGATTAATAAATATTTGCAACTTGATTAAGATTATCTGATTGATATCATAAGGGAAGATCACAGATAATACGAGCCAAAAGCCTCTATTAGACATTTAATGCTCAAGCAACCTTTGTGATCGTACTTTTAAGATCAATCAGAAAAGACTTAGTAAAAAGCAAATCTTAATATTAATTGCAAGTATAGGTGAGCAAAAAACATGCAAAACTGATTACATCAAGAAAACATGAGAAAAGTTAACCAAAAAAACTAAACCAAGAAAAAAATTAAATTAATCATTTAGAAAACTCAAAAACAATTCTAGTCGGATTCAGTTTCTTCAAAAGTTTGAAGTTGAATCAACCAGATCAAACTAAATTGGTTCAACTAGCACTAAACCAACTTGAAACAAAAAAAAGTTATAAATATTATTTTTTTATAACCCTAAATTAAACAAAAACAATCATCTCCAAGCTTTCTATTTGTCTTTCATTCTTTCAATCCTCTGTCGTCATCATCAGTCTTTGTTTCTTTATCCTCTTGATCTACCCATCGACAACCAACCCTCTATCTGACCTCAACAAATGCAGCCAATATATTTGGATAGGTAACGATAGCTTTTCTCTTTCTTATACTTTTTTCCCTAGATAATTCACCTGTCAAGTTCTATATTTCTTTCTTATAATAATCAAGTTTTGTTCTGTTATAAAGGCCAATTAAAATTCAAATGTCAGAATTTATAAAATAAAAATGTACATGGTACTGTGATTTTAGACTTATTCATGGAACTTTTTGTCCTGATTCTAACAAAATAAAGGAATGAAATTAATGTTTGACATAGAATTTTGAAGTTTACATTGCAGAATTGACCTTACAATTGAGTTTGTAAGAGAAGAATAAACATGGTAGCAACCCAAGTTAGTTGGTAGTATCTAGCATGTTCCTAATTTATTGTACTTCCATTTATTGTCTAATAATGGTTCCCTATGAACATGCCACTTAATTTGTTTATTCTAAAGCTCTATACATATTTATTTAGTTGCATTATTTCAACATTATCTATCAAATGATTAGGAGATGAGGATCAATGACAAGTGTAGTTCTATTGTATTTTACATAGCTATAGATACTTGTATGTCACTAATGCGTTGGTTTTCTACTGAAAATATAGGTTGTGTACTCATATAAGTTAAGAGGTATGATGTATATATTATATGGGTTTAGGTGAAGTGTATCTAAACATCAGGACAATGAATTCCAATTGTTCTATTAACCAACAATAATTGTTGTTTGCCTTTTTATTTTAAAGATCTAAAATAATGGATGCATGCTAATTTTTAGTTTAATTTTATAAATGAAAAGGTCAACAAATGAGTGAAGCCATACTTTTGTATTCAATAGTATATAATTTTTCAATAAGTAAAGTAACTACTTGCTTATATGCCATTACAGTCAAATTATGAATTAAAATCTAATAAATGAACTAATTTTTTAAAAAAGTGCTAACTTTGATTTATTTTTAAGTGTGTGTAGTCATTAATACATGACAAATCATTAGGGTAATAATAGAATTATGAATATTGCAGGTTAAGTGTTAATGGTGATGAAATCTTATTTTATTTCATTTTCATTATTACAAATTATAGTTGTTATTGCTATTCTTTCTTCTTCTTCTTTTTTCTAGAACTTTTGTTTTGTTGTCATAGCATCCGAAAATCCCATCTTTCTTTACCTTCTTAACTAATTGCTTGTTCTTTGTGCTTTATAATGGCCTGGGTTTAAAAGGAAGTACAGTGAGTGAGAAACAAAGCAAAAGGAAAAGATGTGTGATTTGGTTCTGGCAATGGCATACAATCCCTTCATCTTCTTGCCTTGGCTTTTGACAAATAATGAAACTAAGTTGGCTTGATGGATCAATGTGGTTATTTATAAAAGACTGTAGTTTCTTTGATTATTGTATTAGTGTGTTTGTTCATAGGACAAAACTATGAAAAAGTTGGTGGATCGATATGGTATTCTTACATTATTGTGAATATAACTCAACCACAAAGAATAAAAAGCTTAATTAAAAGACTGAAAAGTCATCATAATTTGGCAATAAGAATAGGCTTTTTACATAAATTAAAAGGCTTTTAAGAGCCCATAAAAATTAATAAAAAAACTAATAAAAAAAGAAATAGGTTTTGTCGATTTCTTTACAAAATAAATCAAACGAAGCCGAACTAAAATCGGTCAGTTTGAACTAGTTTTTTTATTTGGTTCAATTCGGTTCAGAATCTAACAAAAACAATTGTTTGGTTATTTTTCTAAATGAAAAGAAACTAAACTAAAAATGATCACCCTTAATCACAAGGCTATGATAATCTCTTTCACTCCCTACTAAGTCAACAAGACTTATGACAACAAATGAAAGAGCCTATCTTTTCTCTAGCCTTTCGGCTTCCCCTCCTATTTTCATTTCATTACCTACCTCAATGTGTTCTTTTCTTCACTATTTAGGTAGATTTTTTAGAGAGTTCTTTTTCTAGGAGTTTGCAGATTGATTCCCTGAGTCTTCTAAAAAATGTTTCTATTTTGATAAAATCTATTCCAAATTTCCTTACACACTCACACTCGCGCGCGCGCACACACTATTAATATTGGATTTATTTTGTTGGAGTAGCTAGTATTGGACTTATATTATAAAACTAAACATGGGCCCGTACTAAGTTGCAAGTTTGGATTTTTTCCATAAAAAATAATGTATAAGTGTTGTAAACACGTTATAAAGAAATAAGAAAAACCGATAACTTGGATTATAGCCTCAACTAGATTTAAAAAGTTGGTTTTATTTTAATTAATGATAAAAAATAAGTAATGATAGTAACCAGATGTTTTTTTTTTTAATTCACGTTAACTTGGAAAAAAACCTTTGGAAGTACAAAATTAGATAAAAAAAAAAGATGACAAGAAAAATCGGTCCTATGTAGCATGATAGAAATGTAACCTGAGTAATAAAGGGTGAGCCAACTCGGGTAAACTTGCAAAACTCATAGTCCAGGTCATGAAATCGAGATAACCTAATGAAAAAGAAAATTTTTTTAAAAAAATCACAAAGCCAATTTTTTTTAATAAAAAAACACCAAACGATGAAATTAGGAAAGAAAATAAGCAAAAAAAAAGATGTCAATTCACGTTAACTTTTTAGATTTGTGACATAGATCATTAGATCAAAAGTAGCATATAAGAAAAAAATTGCAAAGTTTAATCCCTAGCAAATCAAGCGTCGAAGGATGAAATTGAAAAAAAACAAAAATCAATTGCATAGAAGGATCTAAAATAAAATAGCAATTAAAAGAATTATGGTGAAAATCAAAATAAAAAATAAATTAGAGAGCAACTACAAATTTTCAATTTGAGGGTTAAATTGAAAAGAAAAATAACTTTAACAAAAATGATAAAAAAAAAATAAAAGAATAAGGATAAAAATGAAAAAATAATACACCTTAAACTTGGATTGAAAGATAAAATTGAAAACCAATAAAAAATTTATAAAAGAATCAAGGAAAAAAATTGAAATTAAAAGAATAACGACTAGATTGGAAAAATAATACATGACAAATAAATTGAAGTTCTAAATTGAAAACAAATACAACTTTTACAAAAGGATTAAGAATAAAAAATAAAAATGAAAAGAATAAATATCAAAGTTTAAATATCAACAAAAAAAAAGATCAACTTATAATTTTCACATGAGGAGAGCAAAAAAAAAAGGTAAAAAAAAAGATCAACCAAGACAAACCATGATGTCACCTCTGACACCTTCGTACTATGAGGAAGAAGACTTGGTGAAACTTTTAATGACAAGGCTAAATAGCATTTTATGCCACTAGGAGGCATCACACATGCTAAACAAAGTGTGTAGGTGCCAACAACATCTTCAATTTAATTAGTATTTGATCCTTGTTCAAAGACCAAAATGCCTTTAATGAACATCATCATAAAAACTAAAGCCTAAGTGAAAATACTAAAAGACCCATATAACGCGAACCTCGTGATCATGTAGTCACACAACCTATAATCAAGATTGAGATCTGATCTAGAAAAGCTAAAAGAGGTTTGATAAGAGTGTGGCATAATGAAAACATGTTCCAAGACAACAACACTATTGGAATGAAGTCGAATGACACCACGATGCTAATTAATCTTCAATAAGTCAAATTCAGTTCGTTCAAGAACCAAAGAATGCAAGAATGTCTTTCACACGTTAAACTAAAAAGTTCAGAAATATTATTGATAAAAAAAAAAGTGTTGAAATTGAGGCTTATATGTGTCTAAATAGTTTTGAGAAATTAACCCTAATGGATATATCATTATGGGCTGGATTGACTCACTTATAAAAACTAACTCAAAACCTTTACTAGTAAGGTTAAACCCTGATTCAAACAAGTCTTAGATCCTAGATGAAAACAAAGTATTATTTAAGACCAAATAAGCCTTGGGTTGTAGTTAATAAAATAAAAATAAAACCTATAAGTCATGTTCTGCGTGAGAAGAGAAGAAGAAAATAAAACATTGCAGGTCTGATACAAGACTTATTTATGGCCTATAATGTTGCCCAATAATCTTAGTAACTAAAATAGAAGTTGTTGCCCCTTTCTTGAAGTTAGAATAGAATTATGATCTTAACCTTGTATTTATCTTTTTTTTTGGAAGAAAAATGATGTTACCTTTAATGCTTCTTTTTGCTGCCTTTTAGTATCATTCCAATACTATGAAACACAATTATGTTGTTGAATTCTTCTTCTTGCATAACAAGGAAACTTTGCCACCACATGTGTTTTCTTTTCCATGTTTTCTTGAATTCATTTGTTTTCTTTGCCATGTTTTCTTCTCACTCGACAATGTGTCCTATAATTGGTGTTGTGGCATGCACAACGTTTAATGATGGATTTGCCTCCTAGATCGAGAGGTTTTTTGATGTGTTGGGATAAATCATAAAAATTATGATTTAAAGGGTTTAGGAGTCGCCACCTAGTATTATGGTAATTGAAAAACCTAATGGTATGCAAAAGTTTGGGTAAGGAGACTAGTTATGCATAAGAAAGACGCATCACCCACAGTGCATCCTATCTATGGTAAGTTTTATTATTGGTCAATTGTTTTTTTTTTTTGAAGTCATGTTTCTATTCGCTGGTCTGTATAAGGTTCAAGAGAAGTTAGGCCTTGACCTTTATTAGGCTAAAACCTAACTATTCTAAGGCTAAAAAATTAATGTCATATTTCTTTCTACTTTTTATATTTAATACTTAAGGATATACTTTACAGTGTAATTTTATAACCCTAAATATTAAAGTCTATATTTAATTCATAATATGTTATTTTTGTTAATTCATTTAATTTAATATCAAGAGTATGCATTACGTTGTAAAATTCATATCCCAAATATTAACTAAACAAATTAATTTTTGTAGTGTTTTTGAAATTTCAGGCAAATCCTAATGGATAATCATAAACTGATTATGATACTAGTTTATGTATTTTTTTTTTAAAATATGATAAAAATGCAGTCTTTGTAATTGTTTTTTTGTTATAAGATATACATGAAAAATTTTAGAATTTGGTTGTATATACACAAACAAAAACATATTTTTGTATTTTTGGAATAAGGGATTTTTTAATTTTTTTTTGAGATTTTGGAGAAAATTGAATATTTTTAATATAAAATTAGTATCTTAC
>Ga0325402_1000167_pt1 | contig 36525 bp, 25 predicted proteins | sample PopdelMetagenome_22_FD_207212 | JGI IMG/M metagenome (GOLD analysis project Ga0325402, IMG submission 207212) | Populus deltoides microbial communities from Bellville, Georgia, United States - Xylem-PdKOR-R3 | ecosystem: Host-associated > Plants > Phyllosphere > Stem > Wood/Secondary xylem... | reverse complement strand
CTCTTACACCATTTTTATCTGATTGTAGCCCGAAAATCCGTCCATAAAGAAATATGTTTAGCTATATGCTGCATTGTCAAACATATCTATGTGTGGTAGACAAACTCTAATTTTATCTTCCTTTTTGGGTACAACCACTATGTTGGACACCCATTGTGGATATTTTACTTCTAAAAAACCAGCGTTCAACTGCTTTTCAATTTCTGTTTTTACTTTAATTAAGACATTCAGATTGGTCCTTCTCAACCTTTGCTTAACCAATTTGCATCCTTCTACTAGTGGTACCCTATACCAACCAGACATATCCTTGTAGGACCAGGCAAAAACATCTATATAATCTCATAGTAGTGCAATCAACTCTTCTTTTTCTTTAGGGGTGATCAAAGTTCGTATCTTCAACTCTCTCTTGATTTCTTCATCGCCCACATCTATGGTTTCAAGCTCCTCTCTAGCGGGTTTCCAAGCTTGTTCATGTTGTCCTATTAATTTTGTGAATTCCCTAATGTTATTTTCCTCCCATTCTTCCTCTTCCCCTAAGTTTGGCTATTCCTTAGTATAAAATGCGAGTGTTGTTATGGAAGATCCACTTTGAAAACGGAAAGTGATGTGTTAAAACACTAAGATGAACTTTTGAAAATGCATGATCTCATTAAAGGGAAAAGTTTGGCTAAAAAAAAGGGGATAAAATCCAATTGACATTTGGAACCTTGATTTAAAAAGGTGAAAAGCAAACAACACAATATCATGATCAAACAAGCATTGCTGATTAAATTTTGAACACCAATGGAGCTTCTTGGGTCTTCCAATTCTGGAACATCTCTCCCTTGGCTAACTTTTGAATGAAGGTCTTGAGATTCAAGATGCTTTGAGCTTAGGCTTGTTTAGATGCAAAAGGATGTTATAGAGCATACATCCTAAGGATAGGTTCTAGTTCCTTTATGTGAGACATTAGGTAGGTTTACTACTTGGTATCTAAAATAGGGTCTCTTGTTGTCCCAGCGATCACCCTTGTAAAGGCAATATGGGGGCTTAGCAGATAGTAGGATGGCACATATACCAATCACTATCAGTCTAAACACTCAGCAAAGAGTTGGGGTTTACACAAACTTAAACCTTGACTCAAGTCATAAGGCAAACTGCTAGTCCCCCATTTAACTTAAAGTTTAATATGTGTGCCCTAAAAAAGATAATAATAATAAAATGATGCATGACTATACTATGTATGATAAAATATAAAGATGCTTGCTAAAGCTTTTAAACAAAGTAAATCATTCATAGCAATTAGAGAACAACAAATACATAGCATAAATGAACAAATTACCAAGCTGAGTCTAAAGGTCCCTAGTGGAGTCGCCATCCTATCGCACCCTCGCAGCGGAGTACGGCGTTACAGCGACCCTTGATTGATTTCGGGTTTTTTTGTTTTTTGTTTTGTGAATAAGGGAGTCGTCACCTAGTATTATGGTCACTAGGAACCCTAACTGGTCTTTCAGAGATTCTAAGACAAGGGGCTGGTTGCGTAAAGGGAAGGTATTAGCACCCCTAGTACGCCTTACCTAAGGTAAGCTGCTTGGTGTTTGGTTTGCCTTATAATTGCTATGGTGTTGGTGTTTTCCTAATTAGTTTTCCTAGGATAGGCTTGCTATAATGAATGATTTGGGTTCAAAGTCTAAAAGCAAGAATCCTTGGCCAATATAGATCATACCTTTAGATATGTCTACAAAGTGTCAAGGGGAACCAATGCAAATCTCTTGAAATCTGTGTTTGATTCAGACTAAATTTATTAAGATAGAAATCCAAGGAGATTTAATGTGCTTTAAAAACACGTTATTCCCTTGGTATTTCAAGTTTTCACGACTCATAAATCGCAAGGAAAATGAACAAAGATTTAGAAATCTAAGGAAATTCAGAGTGCTTTAAAAGCCTATTTTTGCCTTAGTGTTTCATACTTTCACGGCTTGTAGAGTTAAAAATTGAAATGTCCTCAATTATAATCGAGGCTTCTTTCAAGGATGTGTGGTGACTTATTATTCCTAGAAAAATATTTTGGATATTAACCACTTGGATTTCTTTATCCAAACATTAACAGCGAATAATAACAAATTATTCCCAATAATATTTTGAATATTCATCCTTTAGGGATTTCTTTATCTAAACATTAACGATGAACAATAGATGAATTCCCCCAAAATAAGATTTTTATATTTTTTGAAATATTGGCCAACACCTTTTGGAGTTTTACAAACATGTTGTAAAATCCAGAATGCAAGAAAATAATTTTTTGTGTGTTTAAGAAATCCATGCTAAAATACATTTTCTTTTAAACTTCAAATATTTGTTTTTTTAAGAGAAAATTCAAAATATGTTAGGGTATTGGCCGTATGTAACAAACAAAAAAATATTTTTTATATTTTCTTTGTAAAAAACACAAACATCCCAGTTAATCGAAATTAAATTCAACAAACCACATATTAGTCAAATTCTTAAGGCTTTAATAAATCATTTATTAAATCCCAAAAAATATGTAGAAACATGTTCTTACATTTTCACGGAAATACAACATAATTTTATTTGTCCCTAAAATACTTGATCATATACAAATCAAAACATTAATTTTTTTTTGTCCTTTTGATTTTATAATTCAATAACATACATAAAAAAAAAATACAAACACACACACATCCTTTGTATTATGTTTTTCTCACCCATAATTACCATGTTTACAAAATAACAAAAAGAATAAAAAAAATCTAAACACAACAGTATCTAAATATACATATCGATATCTGAAAATTACAAAAATCCTGGGGAACAGTGCTTGAAGGCTTTTGGGTCACAAAAACACTGGCGGCGTGTGGGTCCAAGCGCCGCTGCAAACATCTTAGAAAATGTTTGGATCTGAAAACTCTTCTTCTCTTCTGCCCTTCTCTACCGGCGGTGACGCCATGACCTTCAAAAACAACGAAATCACAACAAACAGTTTGTTTTAGTTTCTCCTTCACAAATCTGTTTTTCATTCTCTTCTTCTCTGTTTTGGATATGCTTCTCTCTACAGATCTGTTCTTTTCTTTTTCTTTCCCATTCTTTTTTGTTTCAGGTGATGGCAAAACCAAGGGGGCCGTCGGCTGCTAGGCTTTGGGTTTCTGTCCGATCTATGCAACTGTCGGTGGCCGGTTCATGTCTTGGAGAAGATGAGGGCCTACGGGTTGCTCCCTTTCGGTTGAAGGGGAATGAGCCAGCTTAGGAAAGGAGGCCCTGGGTCTGTCTTGGCTGGTCTATGGGGGAAATAGGGAAGTCTGCGTCTGGAGAAGACAGAGGGAGTGAAGGCCGTGGTGGGCAGAGGAGGAATCAGGGAAAATAGAGAGCCTAAAAGGGGGTGGAAGGGAAGGCTTGTGTCCGGCGACTGAGGAAGAAGAAAACCAAAAGGGAGGGGCTCTGTGTTGTTGGCTGAAAGAGGAGAAGAAGATGGGGAAACAATGTGGATAAGGGGGCTTGAGCGGCTAGTTTATGAGGGATAGTCTAAGGAAGAAGATAGTCGGAGCCAAAATTGGAAAGCAGCTGCTTAGAAAAAGATGAAAGCTTGGGGTTTTTTTTTGTTTAGGGGCGGCTCCAGGGGGAGAAGAAAACCAAAAGGGAGGGGCTCTGTGTTGTTGGCTGAAAGAGGAGAAGAAGATGGGGAAACAATGTGGATAAAGGGGCTTGAGCGGCTAGTTTATGAGGGATAGTCTAAGGAAGAAGATAGTCGGAGCCAAAATTGGAAAGCAGCTGCTTAGAAAAAGATGAAAGCTTGGGGTTTTTTTTTGTTTAGGGGCGGCTCCAGGGGGAGAAAGGTTATAGGTTTCTAGGTTTTTTTGTGGCTTTATGGTTTTTTTTTATTCCCTCAATTGTGTAAAATTGCCCCTTTGTAAATTTTCTCTCCTCCCGTGTATATGGCTGGATGTTCACTTATATAGAAAATCTCTACACGTGCTATTTAAGGAAATATTGCAATAATTATTGCAGAGATTGTCTTTTATAACCAGCACCAACAAATCATATATATATGGTATTTTATATTGCACTGATTATTTTCCATAACCAGCATGAATCAAATCCTGTATGTATGATATTTTATATTGCAGTGATTATATATGATTTAGTAATTATCTCCTTAACATATTGCTTCCTTAATACTATGTTATCGCCACATGTAAACCCTTATTTTTTTTTTTTGAAAATTTATCAAAACACAGGTCAAAAATTAGGTAGCAACAACACTTATATCTTTCACTCAATGTGCACTATAAATGATAAGGTATATAACCTAATAATAGATAGTAGTAGGTATAAGACAATGAAGAAGCAACTCTAACTAAAAATCGAAAGCCACTTTAAGCCTTATAAACTAACTTAACTAAATAAAGACATTGAGGTAATTATTGATAAACAATGCCTTTTTTTCATTTTCCATGGGCCATAAATACTTTAATAGTGCTTGGTATGATGTGATGTCAATAGATATGTGCCATATTTTATTGGGTAGACCATGAAAGTTGATAGGGGTGTTATGCATGATGGGATGAATAATAACTACACCTTTAATATAAAAGAAAAACATATATTATCGGCACCTATTAAGAAAGAAGTGGTAAAGAAAACTAAAAAAAAAAAAGATGGAAAAAGCTTGTTGTCATTGTCACAATTAATGAATGAGATAAAGGTTGCACAAAAGATGTATGATTTAATGCCTATTAATAATGTTATTTAGGAAAATACCGGTTATAGTCTTGAACAAGTGCGGGGTGTATTGGAAAATTTTATAGATTTGATACCAGAGTAGCTACATAAAGGATTACCTCCAATTTAAGATATTCATTACAGTATTGACTTAATTTCAGGATCTAGCCTAATAAACATGCCAGCATATAGACTCAACCCTAAGAAAGTCAAAGAATTACAACAGCTGGTTGAATTATAAAGAAAAGGGAAATTCAAAAGAGCATGTAAATCTTGTGTTAAATAGTGTAATTCTCAAACGAAAAATATTTAAATAAGAGAAAATATTTTATGGCTAGGGTGAAAATCCTAAATAGTTAGTTAAAATTTCTTACTAAAAAAATATGTGAAAAATATCGATAATTAAAGATTGGACATAAATAACATATGGGATATAGAATGAGTGATATTATTGTAAATATAAGAAAAACCCTTCTCTCCTCTTTATAAGGAGGTTGGTGGCTTAGAAAGAACAATAAGGCTTGAAATTTCTTCTCCTTTTATTTCTCCTTCATTTCTCAAATTAAATGGTAGGGAGAGTGTGAACTAGATAATTCCCATCGAAAACCAAACCAAACTATCAAAATACTTTGAGAGATTGAAAATTGAAAATTAGAAAGAGAAAGTTACAAAATTGGAAGGGGGGAAGGGACATTCTTGAAAAGGATTGCAAGAGGCTTATCAAGTTGAGTTAATTAGTATTGTTAATGTGTTCTTTTACAATTGAATACACTTATCTCATTGTTTTTGTTTGGGGGATTGAGAATCCTTAAATTGGAAAATTAGGGTTTATGTGAAATTATGCATGATATTGTGAAATTATTTTATTATTGGTAAATAATGGTTTATATGACATTTTTTAGTAGTAAACTAAAGAAATTAAATATCAATTATAGAATTTTAAATATTAAAGTGGTTGGCAATAATTTGATATTTGGGGTAAACTTAGAAATTTGATTAAATTGTGTTGGTTTTGGTATTTTAATGATGTTAGGGGTGTTTTAAATTTATTTTGAATGATGTGATGTGGATTTCAAGAAAAATTACTTATTGTTGTTATATGTGGAAATGATGAAGATACTGAAATTGGACTAAATTTATTTATTTGAATGTTTTAAATGATGTTAGAGGAATGTTGAGATTGGTTTGGAATATTATAATGTGACATAAATTAGTTAATCTTTCAAGAACCCGGGACCTTCAGGATGTTGTGCCTTGGAAGCATATTGAATACGCTATTACCATCTTCTTTCTATTCTATGCTTACCCATCAAGGATGTTGGTTATAAGGGTTAAATTCTGGGAAAGTTTACTAAGTTGTATAGGTGTTTTATTTTAAATGATGATATTATGCTTGAACTTGATTGCTATAATGATGAAACTGTGTTTTAATCACGGTTATGATTCATATGAGATAAAATGCTTGGATGTTGGATTATGATTGGAAATGTGGAAAAATAGAAGTATGGAAATTGATGGAATTGTACAAGTTTTGGTGTTTAAATGATGTTCTTATGTTTGAACTGATTGATATGATGATGGTAGTGTGTTATGCTTGATTTTAGCTCATGTGAAATAATTTGGGTATTGGTTTATGTTTGATAAATATAGGGAATGAGAAGTATGGAAATTAATGGAATTGTATGAGTTTTGGTGTTTAAATGATGTTGTTATGTTTAAAGATGGATTATGAACTTGTAAATTAAATGGTTGTGTACTTGGCTGCCGATTTTAGCATCGACAACGACATAGTTTTTGGCTACCGATTTCCAAATCGGCAGCGGCACAGTTTGGCTGTCAATTTCTAAATCAGCAGTGGTGCAATTCTCGCTACCGATTTCAGAATTGGCAGCGACGCAGTCTGTGGCTGCTGATTTCTAAATCAGCAGCGACACTGTCAAATCTAAGAAAAAATTATTGTTGGACCAGCCTATCCTAAAGGAGAATGGGAATAGAAACCAGTCTAATGATAGCTCAAAAGGGGGATAAGGACATCTTTGGTCCAACGTCCAAACACCCCTTTGCATTTAAGAAGGGTATAAATGCAGCAAGGAGAGAGAAAGGGGCATAATGGAAAGGGTTGCATGCTCTTACCTTTTTCCTCTCCCCGAAAATATGTCTGCAACAGTTGCATACCCAGCTGCATGCACCATACCAGTTGCATGCACCACCTTTGAATGCCGATTTTTGGATCAGCAGTGACACAGTTTTTGCTGCTGATTTCTAGATCGGCAACGGCACAATACTTGGCTTCCTATTTCAGAATCAGCAGCAGCAAAGCTTTTGGCTGTCGATTTCTAAATCAGCAGCGACGCAGTTTGCTACCGATTTCTGAATCGGCAGTGGCAAAGTTTGGGGGAGCCAATTTTTGGATTTGCAGCGGCATAGTACTTGGCTGTCGATTTCAGCATCGGCAGCGGCACAGTTTTTGGCTATTGATTTCTAGATCAGTAATGGCACAATACTTGGCTGTTGATTTCAGCATCGACAGCAATAAAGCTTTTGGTTGTCAATTTCTGAATCGGCAGCGGCACAGTTTGAGGCTGCCGGTTTTTGAATTAGTAACGACGCATTTTTGCTGCTGATTTTTGAATTGGCAGTGACACAGTTTTGCTGTCGATTTCTAAATCAACAATAACACAATTTTTGCTACCGATTTCTGGATCGGCAACGACACAGTACTTGGCTGCCAATTTCAGCATTGGCAGCGATAATTTTTGGCTACCGATTTCTGAATCGGCAGTGGCGTAGTTCTTGCTGCCGATTTTAGAATCGGAAGCGATATGGTCTATGGCTACTGATTTCTAAATCGGAAGCGACACTGTCAAACGTAAGAAAAAATTATTGTTGGACCAACCTATCCTAAGGGAGAATGGGAATAGAAACCAGTCTAAGAATAGCCCAAAAAGGGGATAAGGACAGCCTTGGTCCAACGTTCAAACACCCATTTGCATTTAAGAGGGGTATAAATGCAGCAAGGAGAGAGAAAAGGGCACAATGAAAAGGGTTGCATGCTCTTACCTTCTTCCTCTCCCCGAAAATATGGCTGCAACAGTTGCATACCTGCATACACCACCTTTGAATGCTAGAGAAGAAGGGTGACCAATGGAAAGACAGAAGTGGCCAAAGCCATGGAAGGAGAAGGAGTTCAAGCCTCTTCCCCATAATAGGCTAGCAGCTGTGACTACAACAATAGCCACCCTCTCCAAGGAGAAGACCTACCTACACCAGCTGCATGTCCCCTGCCTTGAGTGTTTGAAGAAGAAGAAAGCTAGGGAGTTATGTTGATGACTGGAACCATGATAGGAGAGGGAGTGTGACAAACCCGCTGTATAGCAAAGATGGAAAAGAAGGAAAAATCAAGATTGAGGAAAAAACCATATCACCAAAACTTGCTCTAAAGTTGTCAAAAACATGAAGTGATGCGGCCAGGATCGAACCATCATTAGGATAAGGACAAACCGCAGGTGGAACAGGTAGGTGTTTTCCACCTTCTTCTCGTATGATGTTTATGTTTTGAAATGATTTACTTATGATGATATATTATTGAATCCTTGATGAATGATGAAATAATGAAGTGTCCGATTGAATTCTTGAGGATTGTCGAAATGACTACAAAATGTTGATCGAGTTATTGATAAATGTTGAGACGATGATGAAAATATTAATGTTCTAAAATGACCTATTTAAGGTGGATATATTATTGCGTTGTGATGAATATTAAACTGACTATGAGTTGTTGATTGAGCTATTATGAATTTGGGTTGCTGACGAATAGTTGTATGAGTATTACGAAGGATCTACTATTGTATTTTATTGAATGTAATTATGACAAATGGTTGTATGAGTATTATGAAGGATCTATTGTTGTATTTTATTGAATGTAATTATGATGAATGGTTGTATGGGTATTACGAAGGATCTACTGATGTATTTTATGGAATGTACTTATGACGAATGGTTGTATGAGTATTGCACAGGATCTACCGTTGTATTATACTGAGTGTTAATTATCATGAATGGTTGTATGAGTATTACGAGGGATCTAGTGTTGTATTATATTGATCGTTAACTGTCATGAATGGTTGGATGAGTAATACAAATGGTGTACTGTTGTGTTATATTGAATGTCAAACTATTATGGAATGTTTGTTTGTGTATTATAAAGGATCTATTATCGTGTTTACTGAATGTTAAACTATTACGGGACGTCTGTACGAGTATCATAAAGGGTCTACTATTATGTTACAGTGAAAGTCAAATTGTTATGAATCGTTTGAATGAGCAATTCAAAGGATATTACCATGTTTTAGTGATCTCATAAACCACCTCTGGAACGTTTGATTGGTTGATGATTAACTTCGGCTAATGGCATTTGAATGAATGACCGAGATAAATGTTTGATTAGCTTCGGCTAATGGCATCCGAATGGATGACCGGGATAATTGATTGATTAGCTTTGTCTAATGGCATTCTTAGTGGATGATCGGGATAAATCTTTGATTTAGTTTCGACTAATAGCATCCGAGATGGATGACTGGAACAATTAATTGATTATCTTCGGCTAATTGCATCCTAAGTGGATGACCGAGATAAGTAATGATTAGCTTCAGCTAATGGCATCCAAATGGATGACCGGGACAAATGTTTGATTAGCTTTTGCTAATGGCATCCAAATGGATGGTCGGGATAAATGATGATTAGCTTCGGCTACTAAGTGGATGACCAGGATAAATGATGATTAGCTTTGGCTAATGGCATCCGAGATGGATGATTGGGTTATGATTGTTGATCAATTTTGGCTAATGGCATCTGAGATGGATGACTAGGACAAATGTTTGATCAGCTTTGGCTAATGGCATCTAAGATGGATGACCGGGTTGCGATTGATGATTAGCTTTGGCTAATGGCATTCTTTGTAGATGGCTGAATTGATTAAAAAAAATATATGGTTAAGGCCGAATTTAAATGTTGCAATTAGCTATGGCTATAAGTATCCAAGGTGGATGACCGGATTAAGACGAAGTATTTAACCCCGATCAATGTTAAACTTTGGCCCCACAACCACGTGGAGTGGTTGGGGTATGTGAGTGAGAAAAGTACAGTTAACGAAATAATAAGAGGTGTACAACGTATATAAGAAGTATAAGAAGGAATCTTCCCGTTCTAAGTGAATAACGAAAAACAATGACAATGTACTTCTAGATGTTTATTATTATGTTAGATTATGTACAATTTTGTATCCATGTTGTTTTGTAAAAGAGATATCACACAATCAAGGTGCATAGGAAAGAGGAAAGCTCGTTCCATAGGTTCACATATTTTGAAATATGCTATGTAATAGTATGACTTAGCTGTTATGTTGAATGTTTTCCATTCAACACTTTTGTAAGGACTTGTAATGGAAATTGTAATGGAGCACGAATGGGAATGTGCGAACATGTAGACACGATGCTATGAATACATTTATGTGGTATTTCTTTTTATGAAGATGATATGTTGTGAAATCACATGAGGATCGTATGAAAGAAAGTACTAGTTGTGTAAGATTGTCGATCATAAACTCGTGTTGATAACGAGATTGGAACATGAATGCAAACAGATGGGTATGCCAATATGACGTAATGTAAATGTATGAATATGAAAATATAATATTATGGACATGTGTAGTGGGTATCTGTTGTATGAGAATGTTGTTTTGCGAGAACTATATCCCTATGATGCCATGATAAGGAAGATATATAATTATTAATTCACAAAATGTCATTGTGAGAAGTATAAAAAAAATCCATCGATTTTGGTCTTGAAAAAGCTGGATCATTACATAAATTATATGATAAATGCAAGTTGGGAATATGGGAAAATATGAAATTATCTTTAAGATACAAATTAATGGCATGAAGAAAAAAATAATGATGTGTTTGAGTTAGTATGAACAATGACTTGAAATGATATGGGTACTAATTGGGTATATTTCCTTGAAAATTAGGAGGAACATTCGAGGTTGGATCAACAGTTGATGGAATACATACTACCAGAGTGCTAGGAAGGTGTTCGTTACCTCACCTTTTTAAAAACAAATATGTTATTGTTAGAATTTTTTTATACATGTGAAATAAGCTTCGAAATAAATTACAAAACAAAGAAATTATATTAAAAAGAAAATCAGCTATTTGGATTAAGACTAATTATTATATGTTAAAAAATAGTTGGTTGTTTGGACATAGACTAATTATTGATATATTAAAATTGGTCATTTGGATGAAGACTAATTATTCATATGTTAAAGTTGGTCATTTGGACGAAGACTAATTATTATATGTTAAAGTCGGTCGTACTAATAGAGACCAATGTGTTAGACTAAAGTTAGGCGAACTAGCAGAGACAAATGGTGTAGACTAAGTCAGTCACATTGACAAGGGCTAATGATGTGAAGTTGAGGCGGCCATAATAGTGAAAACTGTGTTACGGGAATTTTCTAATCTTAATGGCGAAGTTTTTAGTTGAAAAGGAATAATTCGAATGAAATGGAGTCATTGTAGTTGTGTTGTACTAAGATTTAATAAATTACATGTGTGTAAGGTATATTTACATGTTTTTATTCATTGTCTACACTATTATGCATCTCAGGTCCTTCGTATCTACTACTGTAATAATGATCTCGTGATTGGGACTGTTGTATAGTTGTTTTTGTATTAGGTAGAATTTTGTAATTTTTATCTTATGACATATAATTAAACTAATGTTTATTCTAAGTTTAATATTTTGAAATGGTAAGCAAGTAAAATGATGGTTTACTAATCATTTTGTATTCATTATACATATACATATACCTCATAAAATAATATGAACACTCTTTGCGTATTAATATGGTAAATAATTATGATCGATGATACGTGTTGGGTGGTTTGCTTGAGGCTGCTTATGAGCATTAATTGGAGGATTCAAATGCATTTTGGAATGTGATTGTGTTATGTGGGTATTAATTGCGTGACAAAATTTTAGGTAGGGCCCTATACATGGGAGACTATTGAGATTTTATTAAAACTGGATAAATCCTTTAATGTAAATGGAAAATCCTTTACATAGTTGATGTGTATGCATAGAGTAAATCTCGTGTCTGGTGTGTGATTTGGAGAACCTTCATATAGGTGAGACTATGTCCATTATAAAAAAAATACCTTAGTTTTCATGATTATGATTATTATAAAATAAAAAATTGCATGAAAAAGGATGGTCTATGATGTATATGTATGGATAACCAAGCCATTAACCAAATTACAGTGAAGTGCAAGTATTTGACTCCATGACTAGAAGACATGTTGGATCAATTGGTGGGTTCTAGGTTGTTTTCCAAAATTTATCTCTAGAATGACTACCATCATTTAGGAATCAAGTCGGGGATGAATGGAAGATAACTTTAAAAATGCGACATAGGTGTATAAGTGGTTAGTAATGTCATTTAACTTGTCAAATGCTCCTAACATCTTTATGAGGTTCATGCATCAGGTTTTAAGGCCATTTATTGGCATATTTATTTTGGTTTATTTTGATGATATCTTGTTTTTCACAATAATGTTGCTTTTATAGGTTTCTTTATGTCGATTAATGGTGTTCGGGTTGGATCAATCCAAGGTGTTGGTGATTGTGGAGTGACCGGAGCTTTCATGAGCTTACATCTTTCTATAGAAAATTCATCTAAAACTTTAGTTCCTTGATTGCACCAATCATATAGTGCTTAAAGGAATGTTATTTCTAGTGGACAGATGAAGTAAAAGCCAACTTTCAGTTAGTGAAGTAGAAGATGATTGAAGTTCTTGTACCAGCATTCCTCAACTTCGATAAGTTGTTTAAAGTAAATTATTATGCATTTGGGATAGGCATTTGAGGAGTTTTTAGCCAGGATGGATAACCTATTACCTTTCTCAAAGCGAAATTGTCAAGTAAAAAAAAAAATTCCACTTACGATATAAATTTATATGTTATTATTGAAGCATTAAAGCATTGGCACCACTACCTTGTGTACAAAAGGAGTTCATACTCAACACAAATCATGAAGCTCTAAAGTACATTAATGGCCAATAGAAATTGAGTCATCGACATGCTAAATGAGAGTTATTTCAACAGGAGTTTACCTTTTTATTAAGGCACCAATCAAGTAGCCTCAATAAAGTGGTTGATGCACTTAATAGGTGAGTTACCCTAATAAGCTCTATGCATTCTCAAGTGTTGGGATTTGATACATCTTGGGAACTTTACTCAAGTGACCCCTCATTTAGATAGATTTATTTGAAATTGATGGATAGAGGTAAGAAAGACAACTTTATGCTTTTGAATGGATATTTGTTTCACATTTTGTAGTTATGTATTCCAAATTGCTCATGGGAACATATCATATGTGAGTTACCCCAAGAGGGACACTTTAGATGTGATGACGAGACATTGGCCTTAGTCTCATCAAATTACTATTAGCCGAGCTACCAGGCTAGGTATTTAGTTTTGTGAAGAGAAGTGATGTTTTGTTAAAGGATTAAGGGATTTTTATTGAATGTTGGGTTGTTCACCTCATTATTCGTTCCTAAAGCTTCGTAGTTGGGTGTTAGTATGGATTTTATGTTAGGCTTACCCTGTACCTAACAAGCTATGAGATTTTATTTTTATTATCATAGACAAGTTTTAAAAGATGGCTAAGTTCATAGCATGTCAGAACACTATATTTGGATAGCCCATATTTACTTTAATGAGGTGGTTCGCTTGCATGACATCTTTAAGTCTATTACTTTAATCATAAATAAATAATATATATATATATATATATATATATATATATATATATATATATATATATATATAACTCCTTAAAGAGTTAATGGGGAAATCTAGGCACCCAATTGAATTTTAGCAATGTTTATTATCCTTAAACAAACAAACAAATAGAGATGGTTAACCATAGAATCAAAAACTTACAGTGAAGTTAGGTTAGAGACAAGCTAAAAAATGGGAATGGCCCTACCGCAAGTAAAATTCTCTTATAACATGTCTTGAGATCATACCAACCAACTTAGTCCATTTGACATTGTCTACAAACAACCTTTTTGGAGTGCTTGAATTAACACCCATTCCTCGTATCAGACGATTGAGCATCCAAGTCGAAGGTGTCATAAGCAAAGAAAACAATCATAGACAACAATGCCAAGTATGAAGCCTTAGCTGATACTCATTGTAGGAGAGAGGTGTTTGAGGTTGGATATTTTGTATGAGCAGTCCTCACCTATAAAAGGTTCCTGGTTTGCATGTACAACAAGTTGAAGAAAATAAAGATAAGTCCTTGTAAGGTGTTGCAGAAGATCAATAACAATGCTTAAAAACTCTAGCTTCCTATCCACCTAAAAAATTTTGATGTCTTTAATGTGCAGCTCTTAACACCTGACTTGAAGGAAGATCAGAACTTAGAGGGCAAGCTCTCTCTAACTCAAGAAGAATAATGCAGTCAAGCTAGTAGGAACTAAAGATTTATAAGTAGTAATATAGAGATCTACCATAACTAGATATAGATCTGTTATAAATAGATTATGTCATAAATAGAGTTTATTTTAAGAAATAAAACTATGATTTAAGATTTTTTAGTTCTAACCTTACTTCTGCTAAATTATGTTTATCTATGTTGTTCATATCCTTATTATGCTTCCAAAAGCATCTTTATTATTGAGTTTTTTAAAAAAAAAATTTCTTTTTTTAGCACCCTCTAGAAGAAGTCACATGGTCTAGAGTTAAAGATACTAGTTCTCTCTTTCTGTTTTTCTTTCACTTAGTAAATCAATATGTACTAGACTTTTCACCTAGAATAAAATCTAATAAATATTTTCTTTATCACTCTCTAGAAAAGGCTATTAATTAACAAACAAAAAATATATTTATTCATTTATGCACTAATAGTAAAATTAACAGTAGAGTTTCTTTTTCTTCTTTTTTGATATAGAAAAAAAAAAGATGAAAATAAAAATGAAAATAGGAATAAAGTTCCTGGGGCTAAGGATAATAAAAAAGCCCATATCCATAAATTTGCTTGATTTAAAAGTCAATATGATGAAAGGTAAGAACAATCAATAAATTAGAGATTAAAAATCTTATAAAAAAACTAAAATAAATCAAGATCTTGAATGCAGGCTTTAAGGTAGTGATGACTCTCTTTCTACTCTAAGCCTTCTCTTCTCTTTTCTTTTGTTCTTCACTATTTGATCTAAAACAATTGAAACCCTAACACCCGAAACTTGCCTCCTCTTAGGGTTTCTCTATCGCTCCTTCATCTCTATATCTCATCAGTAATGTCATGCCAGTTGTTCCTCTTTCTACTAACATTTAGGTACTCTTTTTTGTTAATTTTGAAGTGTATTAATACTACTTGGTCTTTGAATTATTTGTGATTTGTTCTTTTAATTATTTTGTTTATGCTTCTGGGTTGAAGTTTTATGAATAGATTTGGAGGAGTTGCAACCCTTGTGTTTTTCATCGTTTATTGCAACCCTTGTGAGTCTATATAAAGTTCAAAATTATGGTATATAATGGTTTAATTTTCTTGCTCTTTGTAGCTCATCATGCATCAATTCCTCCCTCAGCCTCCTTTAACACAGTAATTCTGCCAATTATCTTGAACTTTGCTGTGCACGAAGGACTGCCATTGCCCTTGGGGTGTCAGTATGTTTCTGTGACCGCTTACTCCTTGGCGACTTACGACTTCAATTTGTTCCAATGATATTCAATATCCTTTTTGTTGCATTGTATAAAGAAAAGAATAGGCTAATGTAGCAAGACTTTTTGTAGAAAAGAAGTTTGCTTGCTTAATTTTCTAGTGAAAAGGTTTTTTGCCTACTTGGTTTTTCTATATATATATTTTAGCATGCACCTTGCATAGGTGAAAGCCATTTCTAGGGTTTGTTTCTAGACTTGCTTAAATAGCATAAAGAAATAGGATCTAAAATGAGTTTTACTTTTTATAGTGTAAATAATAACATTCTGCGTCTATATGAATAGCCTATCTACAGAAAAGCATTTTTTATTTGATATGAATACAATGTTCATAAATCATCTCTTAACAATAATATCATTTGAAGCCTAGAACAGGTAAATAGCTAGAAAATTTACTAAAACGTTAGCGAGCATAGATGTACCCGTTTTATAACCTAGAAATGAAAAGAAAAATAAAGTGCCATTTGAATCAAAATATAGCCATGATAAGATCACAAAAAAAAAAAAAAAACTGCTAATTCATTTTTTCCTTCAAATACACAAGGAAAATGAGGTTTTATCAAAATACCATATTCACCCACTCAAAGAAACAAATAGACTATAAAAACTATAAGTACAATATGACTCGAGCATAAAAGAGGACTTCAATCCGCATGAAAGAAAACCCCCACCAGCCACCCATTCAGTGATCAGGGACACTTGCTCATGCAACAATGGACTTCGTAACACTCTCCATGCTGCTCCATAGTTGAAGGCAAAAATATCAAGCATGGCTGACCAGGTAACATTGTTGCTACTGTACCTTCCCAACCCCGCTCTTATTGGACGCTGTAGTATAGACTGACCTGTTGCTATGCACCTCTTTGACCAGACTCTAGAGCAGACTGTAAACAGACACAAGGTGCTGCGACCGGACCCAACTTGACCTCAACATATTTGTCACCCAAATCATGAATTGGGTTCACCATTCCAAACTACAGATCCTGAGGTTAACCAATTATGCAAAATTCAGACTTCCAAACAAAATAAATATTACTTCGTGCATCAATAACATCATAAGTTTTCCAGGCCAAACTATGAGAGGAATTATACTCAAGAGCTTCAAAATCCATTGGCAATTCAAGCTTCCTAACCTTACAAATTGAAATATACTTTGAATTATTTTACATACCTTCAGCTAAAAGTTGAATCCACCAGATGGAACTTGAACATTGTTCTCACCAAAGTGAAATCCTTGCTGGGCACCATCACCTGAAGGCAAAGCCTCATCATCTTCTTCCAACCAATAAGTCTCGAGAATCTTGACTGCCTTCTCGTAGATCTCATTGTTGTCATGACTCTGTAGATTTTCAATCTTTTCTAGTCCCTCAGCATCATCAATCATCTGGGCATAGAAATTAACATCTCCACTGTTCCCCAAATTCTTTTCAGCTTCCCCAACCTTCAGAATATTCTCTAATCCTTCGAGACAAACTGTTACAATCCTTGGATCAGGGCATACAAGAAGATCACACAATGGTTTAATACATCCCTGACTGACCAAAAACCTGTCATCCAAAAACAACCAATCACTTCTCTGCCAACACAACCAGAGAACAAACACCAAGCAAGTAATAACAGAAGCTTATAAAAAGAAGAATAAAACATACTTAATTTGCTCATGAGTACCACCAGAAGTAGCATTAGAAACTGCCCAAGCAGCTTCTTTCTTTATATCAAACTCCGCATTTTGAAGTAAATTAACAAGCGGGCCAATTAAACCAGCCTCAATAACTGCCTACATAATTTATATAAGAGGGTAAAACTCAGAAGGGCATGGAGCTTTCAATCTCAAGACACAAGGAATTCAGATCACAAGTGCTATTACAGACAAATACAGTAAATAAATGTAGAACCTCAACTAGACGAGTCCAGAATACTTCTAGGAGGATTGACAAACTCAAACAAGAAATAACCTAACAAAGCTTAAAACATGAACCTCCTAGGCATGCATGCTCACCTGAATCTGTTCCTTGTTTCCTGCGGTAATGTTTGAGATAGTCCAGCAAGCTTCTTTCTTGATGCTCTTTTTATGGTTATGAGTCAACAGGCTTAGGAGGCATGAAAGTGCACCAGTATTAATTATGCACTGTGAAGGAGAGGTGTTAATGTAAGATACAAGAAATCCTACATTTCAAGCAATAAAAAGATGCCATCATGCAGAAGAAGAACAAGATCATCAGTATAGTTGCAAAATAACACAAGGGGGGAGCTGTTACTACATAAGTGTTTCTTGTTACACGCCTTGCCTTTTCATTTTCCTATTGAGAGAATCATACTTCTCAGGTCTGCTTCATTTTCAACTATGCCGGTCAAGTACAACAATAGTTGATGATGCATCTGCTTAGCATAAATCATGTGTTGTTATGGGACTAATTTTGTGGCTCAGTGTCTGTGCTGCTTAGGTATTTGAAGCAAATTTATGATTTAAATGACAGTATTGACCATGCACAAACACCCATAACATGTGTTCTAACACTATATATGGATCAGAGTAAAAGACAGTAGGGCTGTGAAGAGCTTTCAAAGAAATGAGAGGGGGGGAGCTAAATAAGGGTCAGGTGATCGACCCTTTATATGAAGGCGGGGAGAAGAAAAACAGCAGTGATAGAGCCAAGCAGAGAGATACAGTAGGTGTAGACTACGGGAAGACTGGTTGGTGAAAAGTGCATCTTGCCTTATTTACCCAGACAGAAGATAAGGTGTATGGATTACCTATACAAGTAGAATTGTATCTATTATTTTCTAAAAGATGTAGGGGTTGAAAAGTAGTATTAAAGAGGAGGTTAAAAAATTTTAATATTTGGAGGGACAGGGTCTTGCAGCCCAAATTCCCTTCCCTCCATTAACAAAAAAAGTTCCCAAGAAGTTTCAAGGGCCATTTCCCTCCTCCATTTTCTCCCTTTAAACCCTCATATCCAGGAATAGCTGGCACAAACAACTTGGGCAATAGGACAAAGTTTAACATCAGCAATGCCCATGGAATCTTATTAAAACCTCTATCGAGGTTATATTTCAAATCTTGTTTTTCATAGCTGTGTAGTTTGTTGATCCTGTATTTAGTTTCTTCTGTCTTTACAGTAAACCTTTAACATGGCTTTATTTTCCATCTTGGTTGCCATCATCATGCAGAAGCATCTATATTGATATTATTAATTAAAAAAAAAAAGAATTCATGTAATTTATGTTATTACAATGTCCCAAATCAGTAACGCATAGAAAAAAAATATCAGTATACACAGACATGAAAGGCACATCTGTTGCATAAAGGATGGAACAAACAAAAAGTCAGAAGTGTTTTTACCTGGGTCTGCATATCATCCCCAGTCACAATATTTCCAACTGTACGAAGGGCGGGAACAAGCACTGAAGGAGAAGGATGGCTGAGACAATTCATGCAAGAATAATCAGGTTTTTTATATGTATTGCATGCAGATTGTGAGATAGAAGAAAATATTAAACAGACCAATCACCACTCACAGGAGGAGCTCCACAAGTCGAGGACAGACCCCTGCCTCAATAACAGCTTGGATTTTGTCATTTGTACCATCAGAAAGATACGAGAGTGCCCAACAAGCATCAGTTAGGACTTCTTCATCAGTTGAATGAACAAGACGTTCAAGTGCAGGAAGAGCTGGTCTCACCTGCCCAACAAATTTCACAAGTTAAAAAATCTTCAACTTTCACAACATCTATAGACAAAAACCTATGAAATCTGACAAAAACCTGCTCAAACAGAGGCTGTGGCTTGCCCCTGCAGAAGTTTGACAGTGTCCATGTAGCATTCCTCAGCATTGAAAGCTTTGCGTGCTCATTCAACTGTGCGAGGAGAGGAATCAACGCTCCATGGCTGAGCACAAGATCACGGCACTTAGGGGAGTCACCAGCAACATTTCCCAATGCCCACACAGCCTAAAATTTCACCAACAACTGTATTCAAATCCTTCTCTCTTTGGTAACCATACCTAGCACATTATACTACTACAATTCCCGCAAACTAGGTAACTAAAATTCAAAGACACACCTGCTCCCTAACATCATCACTGGGAGAACCTAGAAGCTTGACAAATATTGGAACTGCACCATGATCAATTACCACCTTTGTGTTCTCTGAAGTTCCAGAGGCAATATTTGTGAGAGCCCAAGCAGCCTCAAACTATACAAGCACAAAAACATGACTCAAACAACAAGTTAAGACTCCCTTCCACTTCAAACAAATCAACAAACACATTATCGCGTTATCACAGAAACACACACCTGAAGCTGAGGGAAATCCTCCCTAACAAGAAGCTCGACAAATCTTGGAACAACCCCAGCTTGTATAACTTCCTCTATGGGAGGGCTCCTCTCTGCCAATAACAATGCAATTACTCAATAAAGAAACAATCTTTACTAATAGAAACGCAAACTTTAACAAAACAAAAGGAACCCAGAAAAAAAATACCAATGGAAAGCAGTTTTCGAAATTGAGTAGTTGCTTCCAGCTGCAAATTACTATCATCAGACCAAACACCAGACACCATCGAAGGCAAACTCTCTAACTGCAAAAATTTACAAACAGAAAAAAGAAAAAACCAACGAAACCCTAATCACAAAATCCGATCACATAAAACACCCAACGATTGACAAGATCCACTGTTCAAATACAACATATACATTGACATGCGAGTAAAGTGAAGTTACCTTCTTTTCCATATTAGAAGAAGAGAGAACAGCGGCAGGGAACTGTTGTGCCAGGAGACCTTCGCGTCGCTTCTTCTGTAAACTCTCTTCACGCTTGTTCTTTCGGATCTCAACCATATTGTCCTCTCTTCTCCGCCGACCTTCATCGGCGTCGACGGCGACTTTGTATCGGTTCCGGCGAACATCGGTTCTCGTGCTTGGTCTCAAAGACATGGTTGATTGATGGTAATTTGAAAACCCTAAATTTTTATTTTCTTTTTTCAATTTGGTGATCGTAGAAGAGTGTACTGAAATTTTTTTTTTCTTTTTTTGTTATTACTGGGAGTTATGGGATAGAGTGGGATTTATAATGTTCGCAAAATGAAAAGGGTCTTGTATAATAGGAGGGGTGGTTTGTTATTATTATTTAATTTTCGTTTGTTATTGCGAGTTTTGAGAAAATTTATTTTTAAATTTTAAATTAATTTTTTAATATTTTTTATTTTTTTAATCATAATAATATCAAAAATAAAAATATATTATTTTAATATATTTTTAAACAATTATTTTTTAAAATACATCATTTACCATTCTTAAAGAAAAAATTAATCTTTAAGGTCAAACCATAATCTATATTATATATATATATATATATATATATATATATATTTTGAATGTCATTCTTTTAAATATTGAAATGGTGTAATATTATACGGTATTATTTTTTAAAATTTTAAAATAACAATATATCAGATTAATTCCAATTAACTTGTAACCCGAATTATAAAATTATGATAACCTCTTCGTAAAAAGTAAACCAAAACAAATTAGAAAGTTTGATTCTTAGTAAGCTAAATGCTGAAGGACAGGGAAAAAAACAGTTTGATTCAACCCGCTAAACCTGCAATGTGGATCATGGAAAAAAGATTACCTCATATAAAATAAATTGAAAAAACTACAAAGCTCAGCTCTTGATTGAGTCATTATTTTCCTCAATTCTTATGGTCGGCATTGCTCCGATTTCTTTTAGTTACACACGCAAATCATCATGTTCCTCACTAGCATAATTATAATAACAATCCACAATTATACATTCATTTTCATGATTCACAATCATACACTTTTTTTTTTTTTGGATTCGAGGAAACCTCACCTCCCCGGAAAGCGCACTTTGTGGGCCCAGGTGAGGGAGTAAAACCCCGGCTGTCCCAGGCTCTTACAAGAGGTGCACGCCCTGACTCGAACTCGAGACCTGCTGTGCAGATCTCAAACCCTTTGCCATCACGCTACGCCCCTTGGGGACTCACAATCATACACGTTCATTCATCATACACAAAACCAAAGCATTAATAATAATGAAATTCTCATTTCAGCTTCGGCATATATCCAAGGGTCATAAACACACAATTTTACATTTGATATCAGACCAACACATTTTCATGCAAGTTCTTCAACCACATATGCTGAATTGATGCCATTAACATATGTACAATTTCTGTTTCTATTTCACATGATCAAACAACTCTAACAAGGTCATCATCTTTGCATTTTATCCCTTTAATTCATATTCTATCTAGCCTTTATTATGGCCGGCCATCTTTCCAAGATTTTTGCATTCAAAATTGTTCATTTTCTTTGTTAAATGTTCTGGAATTAGATCCCCTATTCACCCCCATTTTCGTCCCTCTTTTTAGTCTAGTTTTCCTTAACAGCTGGTGTAAGAATCTTAGGCCATTTACATGGGGTTTTCTTCTTTCTTTTTGGTCCCAAGGTCCCAAAAACAGGTGGAGAAGTGGTATGGTTCATACCTCACGAATTCAAGTAGTTTTGGGAAAGGGTTTAACAGTATTTCTTCCCCTCTTCTCTAGGTTTTCTTCTTCTTCTTCTCCCCTCTAGGTTTCTCCTTCTTCTGCCAGCTTCCCATCGGTTCTACACCCCTTCTCCTTCCATGTTTGCAGCTATTCAACCTTCTCTCTAGCTCTCCCTTCTCTCTCACGCCTAAGGGAGGCACATGCAACTGGGGTTTGGTTCAACTTTGTTTGGAAAAGAGGAAAAGGAGTAAGTGCATACAGTTGGACACATGCAGCTGCTGCTATTGTTTTTGGGAAGAGGATGGGGCATTTTTCCTCTCTCACTTGCATTTATACCCCCTCTTAAATGAGATGGGGTGTTTGGGTGCTGAACAAGGTTGTTCCTATCCCTCTTTTGGGTTATTTCAGGCTGATTTATATTCCAATTCTCCTCTAAGATAGGTTGGTCCTCCTCCTTCAGGATTATCTCTAAGATTGGCCGGTTTATATCCTTCAAATCTTTCTAATATTGGTTGACCAAAGACTAATTTTTTTGTCGGGTTTTACATTCTCCCCCTTTAATATAAATTTCATCCTCAAAATTTAAGAGGTTTCATATTCCATACCTTGTAGTTCAAATAGCTCGAGGTACTTGTTCTTCATTTCAGACTCCTCTCCCAAGTCTCTTCTTCTATATGGGCGCTTCGCCATAAAATTTTGATGATGGGAATACTCTTATTCCGTAGTTCTTTCACTCCTCGATCTAGAATTTTTATAGGCCTTACCTTGAGCGTTAAGTCTTTCTTGACTTCTACCGGAACTTGGGGTAAAACTTGGGTGGGTTCCACGTCGACCTTTCATAACAAAGAGACATGAAACACATTATGGACCTTGGCTGACAACGGAAGCAAGTCTAGTTTGTAGGCTACTGGCCCAATTCGCTGCAAGATTTTGAAAGATCCAAAAAAATGGGGGGCTAGCTTCCCTTTCAATCCGAACCGTAACATGTTTTTCCACGGGGCTACCTTCAAGAATACTTAGTCCCCTATACTGAACTCGAGGTGTCTCCTCCTCACATCCGCATACTTCTTCTATCTGTCATGTGCAACTTTTATTCTATCTTTGATGGTTCCCACTTTTCCCATGGTGACCTGAACCAATTCCGCACCATATAACTTCCTATAACGACCTGACTTTTCAAGCCAAAAAACAATAAAACATTTTTGTGTGTGTGTGTGTATTTGACACAACGTCATATTGGAAATTATTAAACCTATTTCCCCTCATTATCAAGGTACAATTCATACACTAACATCAATCAACGTTTCATTAAAAGTAATCCTTACATATACACATAATATTATGTTTGCATAATTACAAGTTTGCATTATAATATACATACATAAACATAAGTTCGCATTCTATCCTACTAGTAGTCATCATGAATTTAAACAAAAGCATCTAATAACAGTTATACATTCAGTATATTTTGTTTATACAAAATACATTGTGATTTAAAATACAACTATATGATTCCTTGCAAAAGTAGGTTCGTGTATTGGGGTTCCTAGGCACCTCGTTGGTGTGACGTCCCTATTGCAGTACAAATATTTATAAGAATATAGTTAATTAATAAGAAGTAGTCAAGTAGTTTAATGAAGCATTAACATTATTCTATGTATAAAGCATAACATTCGTGATTCCGTCATATACTTGGTATGTACAACTCGAAACACACATGAACACATCAATTCTTGCAACTACTCATAACTTTTAAATCCAACTATCCTCTTAGGGCACCATTAGCCGAGGTTAACCATTCATCCATTCATCCATCCTGATCATCCACTTAGGATATCATTAGCCGAAACTAATCATTTATTTATCTCGGTCATCCACTTAGGATGCCATTAGCCGAAGCTAATCATTTATTCATCTCGGCCATCCAGTCGAATGTCATTACCCGAAGCTAATCATTTATTCATCTCAACCATCCACTCAGGATGCCATTACCCAAAGCTAATCATTTATTCATCTTGGTCATCTATTTAGGATGCCATTAGCCGAAGCTAATCATTTATTCATCAACAATTACTCTTTTGACAACTTGGAATTTGTACTAACACAATATAGTGACATTCGTGATAGAATATTTTTTTAAATTAACATTATGAAAGAGGAAGGTGAAAACCACCTACTTGTTCCACCTGCGGGGTGTCCTTGTCTTGACGAAAGTCCGATCACAGACGCACCACCTAAAATATCAATGGCCACAAATCAGTACATTCGTATTTAGTAATCACATACAACTTGTCACTATACATGTCTTAAGCATACACAAGTTCATGTTCCATTATTCCATATATTACCATCGCACAAAGCAATCATCTTAATCACCCTGCCATTTTAGATACGTAAATCTGCTGCAAAATTTAGTTAGCGAAAACTGGTTCGCTAGTGACCAAGAATTGTCAGCGAAAACTAATTCCTGGCTGATAATAGAAATTCGGCAACGAACATTGATTCGCTGCAGATAACACCAGAATTCGGCAACGAAAGCTAATTCACTGCAAACACCAGAATTCGGCAACGAAAGCTAGTTCGCTATGGACAATATAATTTCAACAACGAAAGCTAGTTCATTACGAACAATATAATTTCGACAACGAACGCTGCTTCGCTGCAGACAACACAATTTCGACATGAACACATGCATTTCAGTTCCAGCATTACCTTTGTTCTTAGAACCCAGTATAATCACACAATTTCAAGCATCAACACATGCATTTCAGTTCCAACATTACATTTATACATTAACACATTTCCACATAATTTTGTCAAAGATTTATTACAGAAATTACATCATAGTTGCATGTACGATTCTGTTTTTAGCAAGGTCATCCCTCAAGCATTTGGCCAGCTAAACTCTTGGTCTGTCTAGCCACCATTAAGGCCGACCAACTAACTGTATTTGCATTAGCAAAATCGTCCATCCCCCATACTGTCTATTCTAGTTATAGGTCCCTAATTCAACCCCTTTATTGTCTTTCTTTTTAGTTTAGTTTTTCCCCTAACATCTAGTGTAAAATCCTAACCAATCCCTCATGGGTTTTCTTCTTCTTTTCGGTTCCAAGGCTCAAGAACAGGTGAAGAGAAGATTTGGTTCATACCTTATTGTTTTCAGTAGTTTTAGGAAGGAATTTAACAACCTTTTCTCCCTCATCTACTCATATTTTTCAGCTTCTTCTTCCTTTCTGGTTTCAGTTTTCCTTCCCTCCTTCTCTAGTTGTACCAGCCAACCTCTTACACACCCTCTTTTGTCATGGTTTCAGTCATTTTCGGCACTCATTAACTCTCCTTTCCTATCTAGGGTTCAAGAAGGATACATGCAACTGTATTGGGGGTCTTCTCTTTAGGAAAGAGAGAGGGTGTCTGCTGCATGTAGTGGTCAGATATTGGGGAAGAGCAAAGGTCACCCTTTCTCTCCCCTTATATTTATACCCCCCTTAAATGAGGTGGGGTGTTTGAGGTTGGTTTAAAAGTATTCTTGTCCCCATTTTGGTTATTCCAAGATTGGTTTTCCCTCCTTTTTAACTCCTTAAGGCAGACCAGTTTGCTCCCCTAAACTATCATTTAGCATGAGCCGACCTTTTTACTTGGACTTTTGTCGAACATTATAACCATGAATGACGTATAAATTCATCAACACACATAACCCCCTGTTGACTCAGGAATCATCAGCAAAAAATTGTGTCGCTGTAGATTCAGGAATCAGCAGCGACAATGGGGTCGTTTTTGGCTTTCATTTTTGTTGGGTGTTTATATTCTCCCTCCCTTAACATGAATTTCATCCTCGAAATTTAAGAGGTTTCATAATCCATACCTAGTAGTTCAAATAGAGTGGGGTACTTTTTCCTCATTTCAGACTCCCCCTCCCAAGTTTCCTCTTCTGTTTGAGCATTTCACCATAAGATTCGGATGATGGGGATCTTTTTGTTCCGTAGTTCCTTCACTTCCCGATCTAGTATCCTTATGGGCCTCAATTCGAGTGTTAAGTCTCCCTTGACTTCTACTGGAACTTGAGGTAGGTTTTGGGCGGGATCAACGTCAGCTTTTCCTAACAAGGAGACATGGAAACATGTTATGGAACTTGGCTAACTATAGGGGCAAGTCCACTTTGTAGGCTACTGGCCCGATTCGTTGCAAGATTTTGAAGGGTTCGATAAAGCGGGGAGTTACTTCCCTTTCAATCTGAATCGTAACATGTTCTTTCATGGGGCTACCTTCAGGAACACTTGGTCTCCCACACTAAACTCGAGAGATCTCCTCCTCACATCAGCATTCTTCTTCTGTCTATCATACGCGACTTTGATGCGATCCCTGATGGTTTTTACTTTCTCCGTGGTGACATGAACCAACTCTGCACCATACAACTCCCGGTCTCCAACTTCTTCCTAACTTAAAGGAGTCTTGCACCTTTTACCATACAGGGCTTCGTACGAGGCCATCCCAATTATGGCCTGGTGACTATTGTTGTATGTGAACTCCACCAATGTTATATGTTCCTTCTAGTTCCCTTCAAATTCTAATATATATGCTCTTAGGAGATCTTCTAATACTTGGATGGCTTTTTCTGACTAGCCATTGGTTTGGGGGTGAAACGCAATGCTCATATCCAATCTTGTCCCCATGGTGCTTGAGATCTCGATTTGAGACAATGGATACTGGAATCCCATGGAGTCGTACCACCTTGTTTATGTAAATCTTGGCAAGCTTATCAATCGAATCAGTCATCTTTATAGGCAAGAATAGTGTAGATTTTGTCAAGCGGTCTACGATGACCATATTACATCATTCCCTTTCCTCTGTTTGGGAAATCCAGACACAAAATCCATGGTGATCATCTCCCACTTCCATTCTAGAATTTGTAATGGCTGCAATAGTCCCGCGGGTCTCTGGTGTTCAACCTTGACTTGTTGACATATTCCACATTTAGACACATACTCAGTTATTTCCCTTTTTATATTAGGCCACCAATATAGGTGTTTCAGGTCCCGATACATCTTAGTGCTACCATGATGTATGGAGAACTTGGACTTATGTACCTCTCGTAAAACCATCCGTTTGACCATCTTGTTATTAGGCACGTACAACCATTGTCCCATCATCAATGATCCATCATCTGCTACTCGAAATTGTGTTTCTACCCCAACCTCCACTCTCTTCCTAATCTTGGACCCCTCATTGTCACATAATTAGGCTTATAGTATCTGTTCCCGATACATTGGTCACACCAACAGTTGGGCTAATTATTCACCTCCTAAATTAATACCCAATTATGCACCCATCTCTTTCAATTCCGCCAATTATCGTTCCTTCCACACTATTGGCTTACTCAGGGTGACTTTATTTTTGTGACTGAGAGCATCTGCCACCATGTTTGCCTTTCCCTAGTGGTATTCTATGGTGCAGTCATAATCCTTAATGAGTTCTATCCATCTTCTTTGTCACATATTCAACTCCTTTTGTGACATCAGATACTTCAGACTTTTATGATCAGTAAAGATTTGGGTTCAAGACCCATACAAATAATGTCTCCATATCCTCATAATGAATACTACAGCGGCCAACTTTAGATCATGCACCAGGTAGTTCATCTCATGGGTCTTTAATTGTCTCGATGCATAGGTGATCACCTTCCCATGTTGCATTAAGACACACCCCGATCCCTTCTGATACGAACCTTAGCAGAATTTAATGGTATTCGCGACCTCAAGATCAATCTAACCCAAGTTTGTTGATATTTGAATGAGCTTATCACAATGGAAGACTTACTCCAAGGCAACAAGACTATAAACCAACTCGATCACAATGCCTACTCCTGAAGACGAGTAAAGGAAGTATAAATTGACAACAAAGAATGGTCAATTCTTTGAAGAGTTGAAAGTTCAATCAAGAACTATGATTGAGCAACCAAAAGTCGGCAACAATATTGAAAATATCATCAAAAGTTTGACCTAAAATTATTCCTAAAGAGTATATAAACTCCAAGCCAAAACCCTAGTTTTTCTAATGGGTCTCACATAAACCCAATTTAAATAATAATCAACCCAAGCTAAAACTAGCCCAAACTAATTAAAATAAACAAGTCTAAAACCCAAACAAATTGTCTCCTCTCAAAATAAATCAAGTTTGATAGCCCAACTAATTAAATAAGACAAGTTCGTTGTTTCCGCATTTTGTCTAGTAGCAACAAGGCCCAACTTAAAACGAATGGTTCTCTCTTGTCTTAATGAATTAGAAGGCTTTCCATATACCGTTGGAAATGTATGGAAGTTTAGTTTCCAGAGCAACTAGAATCACAGCAAAATTCAAGTTGTAGCTCCAGTTATGACCAAAAGAGTAACGAAGGGTCAAACTGTCCGAATCTAGTCTTCTTCTCGCAATCCTTGTGTAATGATCTTGGTTCCACCAACAAGCCCCTCTTGAATACAAATCAGATTAATCAAGACTTGCTCTTTATTATTACATATCTTCTTGAAGTCCACCTTAGCTCATGTGTCTTGAAGAAGTCCATTGAAAGCTTCATTGAACTTCTTAGCCCTAAGCCTAGCAACTGGACCAACTAGAACCTCCAATGGATCCTTTTATGGTTGGATCGCATCATCTTCTCCGAAACATCACTATAAACTACAAAATCTTCTATCCCTAAAGAAAGTGTTAACACTAGAGCGGTGGTGAGTCTCCTCTTCAATTCTTGAAAGCTTTCCTCATATTCTTCCAACCACACCCCTTTCTTATTCTTCCTAGTTAGTTAGGTTAAAGGGGTTGCAATCAGGGAAAACCCCTCAATAAATCTTCGGTACTATCCTGCAAGTCCTAGGAAACTATGTATTTCAGTGACCGAAGTCGGTCTTTCCCATTTCAAGACTGCTTCGACTTTTTGGAGGTCTATGAAAACACCTTCGGCCGAAATGACGTGTCCCAAGAACATCACCCTTTTCAGCCAAAATTCATATTTACTTAGTTTTGCATACAACTGATGTTTTCTTAAGGTCTACAAGGCCTGCCTCAAGTGTCCCTCATGCTCCTCGAAGGAGTTCGAGTAAACCAATATATCATCGATGAATACCACAACAAATTTATCAAGCTATGGTTGGAAAACCCGATTCATTAAACCTATAAAGAGAGTTGGGGCATTTGTCAACCCGAACGGCAGCATCAAAAATTCATAGTGTCTGTAACAGGTCCTGAATACGATCTTTGGTACATCCACCTCTTTAATCTTCATCTGATAGTACCTCGACCTCAAATCTATTTTTGAAAATGCTCTCGCTCCTTTTAGTTGATTAAATAAATCATATATCCGCGATAATGGGTACTTATTTTTCATAGTTATTTTGTTCAGCTGGTGGTAATCAATACAAAGTCTATGGGTTTCATCTTTCTTTCTTACGAATAGAACCGACGCTCCCCAAAGAGAATTCATAGGTCGTATAAACCCTTTATCTAGCAACTCTTGTAATTGAGTCTTTAGCTCATTCAATTCTACCGGAGCCATCCGGTATGATTGTTGGGCTATGGATGAGACTCTAGGGAAAGTGTCTATAAACACTTCTACCTCTCACTCAGAAGGTAGTCCTGGTAGTTCTTCAGGATATACATCCGATAATTCCTTCACCATAAGAATATCCTTCAGTCGTGGACCTTCATCATCAGAGTTTAAGATGTATGTGAGGTATCCCATACATCCCTTTCTTAAAAGTTTCTGAGCTGTTATAACCGATATTAAGGCGATCGGTTTCAGAATTATCTCTCCTTCAAAAACCATCCTTCTACCCTTAGGTGTTTAGAATGTAACAGTTTTATCATAACAATCTATTAGGGCATTGTATTTACTCAGCCAATCTATGCCTAGAATTATGTCAAAATCATGCAGTTCCAAAGGAATCAAGTTTACTTTTATTTCATACCTAGATAGACTAACCCCCTCACCCATATACACATTATTTGTTTCAACCATGTTCCCCATTGGAGTTCCAATTACAAACCCCTTTTTTATTCATTTCTCAATTTAGTGATAATTCTCCTAGCAATGAGTGAGTGGGTGGCACTCAGATCAAACAACACACATACATTAAGGTTATTTATGAGTAGCGTACCTGCCACTACATCCAATGTAGCCCTGACCTCCTCCTGTGTTAGGTGGAAGACCCTTCCTAGGGTCCGATCATTTTGTGCCCTCGGTCTCCCTCGACTGGAGTTTTCTCCTGATTGAGAAGATCTCACCGGCCTATTCACATTGAGTGATTATTGATGGCTCTGACTCAGTTGCATATAGCTCTATACTTGTCCAGTGTTCCTGTTAGGGCACTCTTTCTTATAATGACCTCTTCCGCCACAGTAATGATACCCTTGCCCCAGATACTGACAGTTTCTCCACCTATGACCTTCTCCTCTACATATAAAGCATCGCCCTAGGAAAATTGAGTAGTCCTTAGGGTGTTTTTGTCCATATTTTACACAAGGAGGATAGTCAATACTGAAGAGTTTTCTCTCAAATGTGACTGCCCCCATCATTCTCCCACTTAGCTGTTGGTGGAGTGGTACCATCAAGGTTCCTTTCTTCCTGTACTGCTCAAACACTCCGCTCTTTCCTTTTTTTAGAAGTGGTGGTCTGCTGCTGAGATAATCTTCATCTCTCTTTTTGTTGTACCCTAATGCCCTTATTGGCAGGGCATTCTCCAATATAGGCCTTCAGAGCCTGTGCAACCTCAATCAACTCCCTCACGAATTTAAATCATTATGCGATCAATCATTGTCTCAAATCCTACCGCAAGCTATCTCTCAACTTCTCAATCATATGTTCTTCTGTCGGCACATAGTGTGGGGTGAACATGAGAGATTATAGAACCTCCTTTTGTACTCCAATACTGACATATCATCTTGTCTTAAGGCCAAGAACTCCTGTTCTTTTACTTTACGATGGTATCTGGAATAAAACCGATTCTCAAACTTTGTCTTGAAGTCACTCCAAGTTAGATTTTTAGTTGCATGGCTCAACTGAACTATTTCCCACCATGTCATGGCCCGATCGGATAATAACTGAGTGGCACAGTATACCCTCAAACCCTTGGGTATATTTATTTGGATTATGATCTTCTCTACTTTCCTAATCCACCTCTCAGCTACCTCTGTATCATGTTCCCCCATATAAGATTCGCAGCCCATTTCCCTTTACTCTTGACCAGTCATACAAGTAGCACCACGTTGTCCGTGGTCATGACATTCACAAGGGCTGCCTGCAAAATCTGAGTGGTAGGAGTTGCTTGTGTCGTCGAGCCAGCCATGCCCTCCATCACTGCTTTAACTATCTATATAAGAAGTCCCAAGTTTACATAATGCAGGGGTACACCTGTTAGAATAGTCGATGGTTGTGCCTCTAACCTATCTTGATGCCCTACTACAGCTGGGGATACTTCCTCTGTTAGGTTAGGCCCCCGACCTTCCTCCGCTACTGCGGTTCCTCCCCACAAGGTTTCAAGTGATATTCCTAAAGCATGAGATGCCGTACCATCCGAGGGATCTTCGTCTTGCCAACCTTGGGCACCTCGGCCCCCGCTCTTCCTTTCTAAGGAGGGTGGCTTAGTACGTATCCCTTATCGGGTGCGCACTATCCTGAAATTTATCACAACATCATTATCAATGATGTAACAACCTGATTTTTTCAAAGCCAAAATCAGTGGAATTTGTTTTTTAGGTTCTCGATACTTCTCACAATGACATTTCGTGAATTGGTCATTAGGTTCCCTTCTTTATCATGGCATCATATGGATATAACTTTTGTAAATCAACATTCTCATAAGACGGATAATCAATACACATGCCAACAATATTATATTTTAATATTCATACATTTACGTTACTTCACATTGACATACTCATAAGTTTGCATTCCTGTCCTAGTCTCATTATCAACACGAGTTTATACCCGAGTGCCGAACAATAATTTTACACAACTAGTACTTTTTTTCATACGATCCTCATGTGATTTCACAACACAACATCCTCATAAAAAAGAATACCATATAATATATTCATAACATTGTATCTATATGTTCGCACATCAAAATCCGTGTTCTATTACAATTTTCATTACAAGTCCTTACAAAAGTGTCGAATGAAAAATGTTCAACATAACACCTACGACAAACTATTACAAAGCACCTTTCAAAATATGTGAAACCCTGGAACGGGCTTTCCTACGGACCTTGATTGTATAATGTCCCTGTTAAAAAACAATATGGATACGAGAATTGTAAATAATCTAACATAATAATAAACAACTAAAAGTACATTGTTGTTACTTTTTGTTATTAACTTAGAATGGATAAATTCCTTCATTTATTTCTTATATGCATTGTACATGTCTTATTATTTTGTGAAGTGTATTTCTCTTACTCACACACCCCAATCTCTCCATAGGAGTTATGGGGCCGAAGTTTAATATCGGTCGGGGTTAATTACTTCACCTTAACCATGTCATTCATTATGGATACTTTTAGCCATAGCTAATCGCAACATTCAAACTCGGTCATTCATTTAGGATGTCATTTTCCGAAGCTAATCAACATCCACAAGCCGATCATTCATTTTGAATGCCATTAGCCAAGGCTAATCAACAATCACAACCCAATCATTCATCTCGGATGCCATTAGCTGAAGCGAATCAACAATCACAACCCGGTCATTCATCTCAGATGCCATTAGCTAAAGCGAATCAACAATCACAACCCGATCATTCATTTTGAATGCCATTAGATGAAGCTAATCATCAAGCACAACCTGGTCATCCATCTTGAATGCCATTAGCCAAAGCTAATCAACAATCACAACCCGATCATTCATTTTGAATGACATTAGCCGAAGCTAATCAACTATCACAACCCGGTCATCCATCTTCGATGCCATTAGCCGAAGCTAATCATAAAGCACAACCCGGTCATCCATCTTCGATGCCATTATCCAAAGCTAATCAACAATCACAACCTAGTCATTTATTTTGAATGCATTAGTCGAAGCTAATCAACAATCACAATCAACATTCCATAATCGGTTTGACATTCGTCAGTTGCCCAATTTCATGACAGCTCAATTAACATCTCATAATTGATTTATTATTCATCGCAACACAATAATATATCCTCCTCAACAAGTCATTTCAGAACATTAGCATTTTCATCATTGTTTCAACATTTATCAAGAACTCAATCAACATTTCATAGTCGTTACAACATTCGTCAAGAATTCAATCAAACATGTCATCGTCGTTTCATCATTAATTAAGGATTCAATAATATATCATCCATAAGTAAATCATTTCAAAGTTTAAGATCATACGAGAAAAAGGTGGAAACCACCTACTTGCGTGTTGTTCTTATCCTGATGATGGTTCGATTCCGGCTGCACCACCTAAGACATCAATGGCCACAAATCAGTACATTTGCATCCTTAAATCACATTCATCACCATACTTATTTCAAGAGTCCATATGTTAACATTCAAGTGCTCCATATTTTGCACCATCATACAATGAAATTGTTACAAACATTTAATTCATTTATGCCCGGGGGGTCTATTGTAGAAAATTAGTAGCGAAATTGATTTGCTGCTGGCCACACAATTCGGCAACAAAAGCTGTTTCGCTGCAGGCCGCACAATTCGATAGCGAAAATCGTTTCGCTTAGGCGCCACACAATTCGGCAGAGAAAACTGTTTCGCTGTAGGCACCTCATATTCGACAACGAATGCTACTTCGCTGTAGCCAACACGCTTTCGACAGTGAATGCTAATTCGCTGCAGGCAACTCAATTTCAGCATCGAATCACACTTTCACTGCAGACAACACAACTTCAGCAGCAAATGCTGATTCATTGTAGCCAACACACTTTTGACAGTGAATGCTCATTCGCTGTAGACAACTCAATTTCGGCAGTGAATCACAAATTTGCTGCAGAACACACACCTTCGGCAGTGAACATTGATTCGCTACAGACAACTCAGTTTCGACAGTGAAACTCAGTTTCGTTACAGATAACACACTTTCAGCAGCGAACACTGATTCATAGTAGACAACACAATTTCGGCAAGGAATCACACTTTCACTGCAGACAACACAACTTCAGCAGCAAATGTTGATTTATTGTAGCCAATACACTTTCGACAGCGAATGCTCATTTGCTGCAGACAACTCAATTTCGGCAGTGAATCACAAATTTGCTGCAGAACACACACCTTCGGCAGTGAACATTGATTCGCTGCAGACAACTCAGTTTTGGTAGTGAAACTTAGTTTCGTTGTAGACAACACACTTCAGTAGCGAACACTGATTCATAGTAGATAACACAATTTCGGCAGCGAATGCTAATTTGTTGCAGACAACTTAATTTCAGCAGTGAATCACAAATTCACTAGAGATAACACACTTTCAGTAGCGAACGTAGATTCGCTGCGGACAACACAATTTGACAACGAAAACCTGATTCGCTACGGACAACACAATTTCGGCAGCGAATGCTAATTTGTTGCAGACAACTTAATTTCGGCAGTGAATCACAAATTCACTAGAGATAACACACTTTCAGTAGCGAATGTAGATTCGCTGCGGACAACACAATTTGACAACGAAAACCTGATTCGCTACGGACAACACAATTCGGTAGTGAACACCTGATACGCTACGGACAACAAAATTCAGTAGCGAAAACTGATTTGTTGTGGACAACAAAATTCAGCAACAAACACCTGATTTGCTATGGACAACATAAATTCGGTAGGAAACATCAACATGCATTTTGGTTCCAGCACACAATTTGTCATAATAATTCAGCAGAATCATAAATTTTCAAGCATGAACAACTATATGCAATTCAGTTCAAGCACACAGTTTGTCATAAAAATCCAGTAGAATCACATATTTCCAGCATGAACAACTATATGCAATTCAGTTCCAGCACACAGTTTGTCATAAAAATCCAACAGAATCACATATTTTTAAGCATGAACAACTATATGCAATTTATCACACAATGTACTCTGGCCATCCTTCAGCTATGGCTGACCCTCTTTCATGCTTTGTTCATTCCATTTATTCATTTTTCTTTGTTATATTTTTTGGAATATTATCCCATTTTATCAGTATTTTCTTGTTCTCCTAGTTGATTTTGGTTTCCTTCACAACTGGCCTAGAAATCCTAGGTCAATTTTCTTAGGGTCTTCCTCTTTATTTTTAGTTCTGGGGTCTCAAGAACAAGAGGGAAGAAGTCACATGACCCATACCTTTCGAATCTAAGTAGGTTTGGGGAAAGTTTGACAGTATTCCTTCTCTTTTTCTCCCTTTCTCGATTCTAGCCCTTTTCTCCTTCCCTCTAGGCAACTGTTCGATCTCCTTCTCAAGTTCTTAACTCTCTCTCTCTCTCTCTCTCTCTCTCTCTCACACACACACACACACGCGCGCGCGCGCGCGTGCGTTTGAAGAGGCACTCTCTGCTGGTTTGGTTTAGATTTTCGTTAGGAAGGAGGACGAGAAGAGACGCATGCAGCTGCTGCATGAAGATTTTGGGAAGAGGAAGGGCTACCTTCTCTCTCTTCTTACATTTATACTCATTAAATGAGGTGGGGTGTTTGGGTTTGGTTTAGATGTGTTCTTATCCTTGTTTTGGTCTCTCCAAAACCGGTTTTGCCCCTCCCTTCTAGGTCCTTAAGATAGTCTGATTTGTTTCCCTAAACTTTTAATTAGACTAAGTTGCTGCCGGTTCAAAAATCGGTTGTAAAAACTGTGTCACTGCTGATTCAGAAATCGACAGCAAAAACTAAGTTAGAAATCAGCATTGAAAACTGCGTCGCTACCGATTCAGAAATCGACAGTGACAATGGGGTCATTTTTTACTTTCCTTTTTTTTTTTATTTCTTGGGTGTTTACAAAAGATCCTCAGGATCCATACCAAGTGTTGTGATACCAACTATAACGACCCGACTTTTCAAGCGAAAACAATGGTAATTTCTTTATATATATATATAACACAACATCATATTAGAAATCGATGAACCTGTTTCCCCTCATTATCGAGGTACAATCCATACACTAACATCAATCAACATTTCATTAAAAGTAATTGTTACATATACATATAATATTATGTTTGTATAATTACAAGTTCACATTATAATATACTGTTGCGATGTCGCAGTCGCACAAATTAATTACCCTAGCTTCAAACACAACACACAAGATAGTATAGAGCAAGCAAGGGGTCGATCCCACGAGGAAGATTCAAGTCAGATTTTTATGCTAAATGACATGCAATTTGGGGGGGGGGTTTGGACGTTATCTAGGCTAAAGCAAAAAAAACAGAAAACTATCAAATGAAATTTAATAAAATCAGAAAATTATCAAGAGAACAAACCTTGGTCACAAGCACACATCCACCTACAGAAATCAGAACTGATCATGGAAACGAAACATCAATTTATA
>Ga0325402_1000165_pt1 | contig 36628 bp, 35 predicted proteins | sample PopdelMetagenome_22_FD_207212 | JGI IMG/M metagenome (GOLD analysis project Ga0325402, IMG submission 207212) | Populus deltoides microbial communities from Bellville, Georgia, United States - Xylem-PdKOR-R3 | ecosystem: Host-associated > Plants > Phyllosphere > Stem > Wood/Secondary xylem... | reverse complement strand
ATTATTATAATATATTAATGTCGAAAATAAATTTTAAAAAATAAAATATTTTTCTAATATATTTTAAAATAAAAACTATTTTGAAAAAACAACTTCTGCTTCACACTTCAACCTTCAAAAACCTCTCAGCTCAAAAGAAATCGTTATCCGACAAAGAAAAAAATTGACCCGGGAAGGAGCTTTTTATTTTTATAAGAAAAGGCATGAAGATTCCACCAGAGGGAAGCTGTAATTAATAATTCAACTGATAACAACTGGCGAATTAGATAAAAATATAATTGTTAAATTTTAAGAAAGCCATCATCATCAAGAAAAAGAACTGCAACAGAAAGAAATTTCACCAGACACCTTCAAGATGTAGCTGGATCATCAGTCAGTAATCATGAGTGAGCGATGCTTGAACTGGGAAAAATCTAACTTGAATTTAATGTACGCTGTCGAGAGTTCAGGCATGTTAGCTCTCAACTCTCATCATCAACGGGGAGAAAAAAGAAAAGAAAAAGGAGAGAGGAATTGAGCCGGCCCGCGAACCTGCACTGGCTGGCTGTCAATGGTCGCTGGCACGATTGTACAGCAGCACTAATGCTTGAGAGCGGGGTTGATGCTGATTTTAGATTTTTTTTTTTATATAAAATATTAAATTAATATTTTTTATGACTTTAATGTATCTGTATTAAAAATAATAATAAAAAAATTATGTTAGTATATTTTAAAGTAAAATATACTTTTAAAAAATATATTATACTACAATGCCAAACAAATCACTAATTTTCAGCTAAACCTATGCTTTTTTTTTTAAAAAAACAATACACACACGTTACTTTTCGAAAAATACTCTTACAAGTTTGTTAAATTCTACTTGTTACAGTTGAAATAATTGATATATATCTTTCTAGTTTAAAAAATAAAATAATTTTTATCTTCTCTGAAAGCTCAACTTGTTCAAAAAATTTAGTCAAATAATGATTTTTTTTATAAAAAAATTCATATTTTTTTTTTAATTCTATCATTCAACACTTGATTTATTGAAAATTATATTTTATAACTTACCATGGTTTGTTTTTTTCATGATTATTTCAGTCTCATAACTCATATAACAGGTTAACCCCGTTGACTCGAGTTTTTTATGTTTGTTTTTTTAATTGATTTTTTTACTTATCATTATTTAATATTTAGTTGATTATAAATCAGGCTTTGTTACCTGTTTTGGTTTGTTTTCTTTAAATTATCCTAATCTCATGACCTAGGTCACGAGTTTTCCAAGTTAACTCGAGTAGACTTGGGTTGTTTTATGTTCTTATGACCCAAGTCGACACAATATGTTATTGTCTCAACATTTTAAAGAAAGATGTCGTCTTGATTTTTTTTTGAGTTAAACTGTATTTTTATCTATCGTCCAAGTTATTTTTAAACCCGTCAACTCGATTAAGTCATATCAAGTCAACCCCCATTTTTTATTTGTGATTGAAAATTAAATTTTATAATCTCAAATTAATTTATTTTTAATTTTGAACTGAAATTATATTTATTAAATTAATATTTTAAATTTAATAGACATATATATAAATAAATTCTTTTAATGTAAGAATTAAAACATAATATTTTTAACAGACCGATCTGTATGAAAACATTGAAAAGTTCGTAAGAAATGGCTGCTATTAACGTGGGAGGGAAATTAGGCAAGGCGCCTTGAGCCCTCCCAAAAAAGAGGGCATGGTAATAGAATCAAATTTTGGAGCCCCCCCCCGCAATCCAACATTCAAAAACCATTCCGTTAGCACATCGGACGGCTGGAAACGCTTAATCCAAGTCGAACTACAGTTGCAGCACCCAATCAGCAGTAGTGGCGGAAGCAGAGGAAACAAACAGACAAGCAACACAGCACCACAACGTCAACAGCTTAAATAAATAAATTAATGAAATAACAACAGCAATAATCTCAAAAACACAAAGAGTAACTAAAGACTCCTATTTTACTTTACTTCACTCTCTCTCAAAAAAATATTATATTTTTTCTCTTCGCTTACATCTCTCCCACTCTGTTTCCCCCCCTTCATTCTCCCTGTTCGATCTTTGACTCAGTGTTTCTCTCTTCACCTCAAACTCCTCTTTGAACAAATCTCGCTTTCAAGACGTTGTCGTTTCGGTGGAGCTAGGGTTTCGGGTTCCTTTGCAGTTTTTTTAAGCTCCTGATTGGCGAATTATTTGAATTTCATGGAAATGAAGCTGTTTTGTTGTGCTTGGAAGTTCCTGAGATCGCATGGTAGCTAAATAGTGTAATTAGGGTTTCGTTTTCTGGCTGTAAAATTGGGGGTTTTGTTTTTGCGTGCCGTGTTCAATTTTAGGGTACAGGTAGAAATTTAGGGTTTTTAGGGGTCACCTTGGTATTGAAGGTAGGTTTGTGGTCGTTAATTATATCATAAATTGCTAAATTTGAAGGGTTTTTTTTTGTTGTTGTTGGGGGCGTGTCATTAATAATTGAAAGCTCAGAGCTTCTGGCGGAGAACTTAGAGGGAACAAAGTGTTGTGTTTGAAATTAGGGTTTATGCTGTAAATCAATTAAATTTGTGGGGTTGAAGTGTTTTGGTTTGCTTTAGAAACTTAACTGGGCAGTGAATAAGATAGTTTCGAAGATTTACGGTATAGGTTGTTGTATGAGAACTGAAGTGGGTGGATTTTAATAATTAGTTGGTAAGAAATGTTTTATTCACAGTTTATATTGGCCAAGAAAGGGCCTTTAGGTACAATTTGGATAGCTGCTCATTTGGAGAGGAAGCTTCGGAAGAACCAGGTTGCTGATACCGATATTGGTGTCTCTGTAGGTTAGTTTTTACTCACTTTTGTGCTATTTATACTTTCAGTAATCTTTTATTTTGAATTTTTTGAATATTTTTTTTGAGAAAGGAAATGACACTATTAGGCTTAGTTGATTGATGCAGTGGACATCATAATTCCACAGTGTTAAATGTTTTACTATGGAATGCATCTGCGTATTTTTTTTCACTGAACAGATGTAACATATGATAATATTTTGAGCAAGTTGTGAATAAAATGAAAATGACAAAAGAAATTATTTTCAATCGAGGTACTTCACTGTTATTTACCGAAGTTGTCTTTAGTTATTGTGGTTTACGTTATTGGAGCTCAAACATTGACATAAGCAGTTGGTAAAGTGTAACCTTGAACTATTTTAAATTTATAACCCCTCGTTTTGTTGGAGGGAAATTATTCAATAGATCTAGTATACACATATATAGGATCCTACCTGTGAGATTCACTTTTGGTCTCCGCATGGATGTGAGAGAGGAGGGATGTCTACCCAGTGCATAATTGAATGGTTGCGCTTATTTTGAGGAAATGAAATGAAACCAGGACTTTGATTTCCTTTTGTGTTTTCTTTTATTAATTTTTTTTCCTTTCTTGAGTTCAATATCTTTTCAAAGCTAAGCTGATGCTGTAGAAAATAATTGATGATTTTTTGTTGTAACTCTGGCAGTAATATTTTAATTTTTTGATTATTCGTGATCCAGTCATCTGTCTTATTTGGTTATTAGTTGATCTCCTGCTGACTTTTTGCCGTGTTATCTTACCATTGCTTTCCTTTTCTATCAACCCTTTGTAACCATTAACATTAAATTGCCATTGTTATTAAAGCTGGCTTTGTCTTTTGTTTTATGCTTTACTAACTAGTCATGCAAGATATAGTTTTCGGGGCACCACCTCCTGCACACTTTTAGTATGTATGAAGGAAACCAAAACCTATCAATCTACTTGCTATCTAAAAGAAGAAATTAAAGAAGGAGCAAATGTAGTTTTATTTCGGTGCTAGTTCCATCAAGCCTCTTAAAAAGATTCTTCCGACTTAGAAATGGGATATCCTCTGCTTCAAATGCCATTATTTCTCTCCATTCAAATTAATAAAAATAGAATACAAGAACGTAAACCCCAAAGGTGCTTTCTATTTCTTGGATACAACTCTGCGTTGCTAGCTTACTGAAAGTAAGGAAACCAAACCTGCATGAACAAAAACAAAGCTTTTAGCCTGAAGCTCCATTGCAACGAATCAATAATAGCATTTTCCTCTTCTTGAACATGGTGCATCATTGATTTGAGTTATCATGGTTGATTCACATGAAAAAGTAATCATTAGTGAAAAGAACTCTCGTGTGGTAATTATGATCCATGTGAAGTAAAATAGTTGTGTGCTAGAGATGAAATGCATGTGGTAACAAGCCATTACGAGCCCATGGGACCCTACTTTATCTTCCTTATCAGTGCAAATTATCACTTTTGTTCAAATCCTATTACATTGACCATGCTCTGGAAAAGGTATTTCACTGGAAAAGCAGAATGCTGTTTGACATTAAAAAACCCAGCATAATTGGTTCTTTCCTTGGTATTAGTTTGGGCTTTTGTATTCAAAATAGGAAGTGCTGCTGTAATTCATGTTGATTGAATAAATGTATCAGTTCTATATTATTATAGAACTATATGAACCTGCAAGCATCAAGTATATTTTAAGCTTATGCAAGTGGTAGATGTGTGACCATAGTTGAGTCATGTCCATCTGTTACAATTAAACATTGAAACTCAGAGCAGTTATATGAGTTGGAGAGCATTGTATGGTCTTTGATACAGTTTGTATTTGTCAGCCGTTGGTTGTCTCATATATGGCATTTGTTGTACCTTTTCATTATCTTCAAAGAATTACCATTTTTGATGCCTTTGGCCTTCAAATATAAACTTTGAAATTTTCATTTTCTTACTTCCCATAATCTCCCATTTCATGTTTGTGTTTATCTTCCGGTAGCATCACAGTTAGAGATTCATTTAAATGGATATAATAAATTTCAAATTTGGTTCCTTGCTGCTTCCTGTTTTTGATTATTGACTCTTTCTTGGCTCATGCATCTTCTTTTTTTTGAGCAGATTCAATTCTTTTTCCTGAAGTACCAATTGCACTGAGATTGTCTAGTCATCTTCTGCTTGGTGTGGTGAGGATATATTCAAGAAAGGTGAATTACCTTTTTGATGATTGCAGTGAAGCTTTGCTGAAGGTAAAGCAGGCTTTCCGCTCCACTGCAGTTGATCTACCACCAGAGGAATCGACTGCCCCATATCACTCCATCACCTTGCCAGAGACTTTTGACCTTGATGATTTTGAGCTTCCAGACAATGATTTTTTTCAGGGGTTAGTTCCAAAACATCTGCATAATGTTGATAACTGAAGTTAATCTGCTGTATATAGTGCTTTACTTTTGTAGTTCAAAAGAGTTTCAGATACAAGTTGACCTTGCAAACATCTAGAGTTGATCATATATTTCTTTTGGGTTTATTCTTGAAAGGGTCCAGCCATTATATGTGCCAATCTTTATCCAGTAATTGTTGGATGCCTGACCATTGAAGTTTTTCAAGTGACTGCATGGCCAGTTCTGCTGGACTAATTATATAGGATTGATTTTTATTTTTTTTGGTATTTAGATGGTAATGTCTTGCTGCAATTTTCTGATGTCTATAGAAGATTTGGCAAATTTTTTAAAAGTGTTAATGTTACCTGTTTTATTGATTGAATATAGGCCCGGATTATATTATATCAAATTCCTTCTGAGAACCTGTGATGCTTTCTCATCTGGATATTAACATACTACTCTATTGCAGCAACTATGTCGATCATCACATTAGTACAAGGGAGCAAATTACCCTTCAAGACACAATGGATGGTGTCGTGTACTCCACATCACAGTTTGGGTTGGATGGTTAGTACATGCCTTTGCAAGTCATTGGAATAATGCATTTAATTTCATAGAGAAGGCAATGCACTTAATGGATTTCTTATTTATTTTTGGCTTGGTTTCAGAGCGGTTTGGTGATGGTGACACTTCTCATGTTGGTTTGGACATTGAAGAGGTAATTTTCTTGTGCTTGCGTCTAAATGTCTTTGCAAGTTGGGTTGGTCGATATGGTTTTACAGTTTTTCTGATATTTAGTGATAGTACATACATCTGACTATATTGTCAAACAGGAAACTCATATGTACCACATACATGAGTGTGCCACTCAGCATCTAAACATGAGCTTTTCTCAGTGTTCTATATCATTCAGTTATTTATGGTGTTGGATAAATCTGATTCACTAGCTCACTTTATTGTATTACGTCATTTATAAAATTTCTTTTTGGGATGATTATAAACAGGACCTGTTCCTAGCCAAGGTTGCAACTCCAAGGCCTGATGAAGTTTTAGAGTATGGCTTTCTATGTCCTCGCTATCTGATTTCTTCTCATACCATTCATGTAATTGTGCGTGTGTTCATTTGTTGACATATACATTTGAACTCCAAATTGTTTTATTCATTCTTTGGGGGGGGGGGTGCTATTGAAAAAAACTCGTGCTTGCCCCTTGGATGTTTTTGCAGATTGCAGTTACTCAATGTTGATATTCTTATACTAATAAATGAAAATTAGAATTCATTTTCAAGTATGTGATTGAGCATGATTCCTATTTATATTATTTATATATGGACAATGTTTTGATATCTTTGGTCAAGTCTTTTGGTGAAAATGAGATATTTGTGACCAATGTTATTATAGCTGCTGTTAATTCGGTGAGAGCACAATGTATATATATAAAAAATCTGTTCTATATAAATGAGAGGTTAATAAACTTCTTGGTTGCAGGACAAATGTATCATTTCCGTGTGCTTTTGTTTGCCCAGGCACTCCTCTTACTGCAAATTCTTACATATGGGATATCTTAAAATTGCTCTTTTATTTGTGCATTTTTTAGTTTAGTGTTTGTGGTCTCGAGTTGAAGCATGATGTTGTGGTTGTAATGAGGCTGTTGTGGTTGCAATTACTCCAGAGGAAGAAAATAGTTAGCTTCCCTTTTATTTACATCTGGGCTCAACATCTACTCTATAAATAGTCTGTCACAAAGCTATTATTATTGTCATGGGCAATCATTATGGTTGATTCATGGATCATTTACAGGGTACAGACTTTTTAAATGATGAATTCATAGAATTTGTGGGGGTAGTTATCCTGGTGATTGATTCATAAAATCATTCCTCTTTTTACAGGCTGAACCTTCAGACATCTGTCGAACCAGCAGATCGAAAAGTGGAGGAAGATCATGACATGATTGGAGTTGCAGAAGCCATGCCAGTGAATGGTATTAGAAACAAGGTTGATATGGATATATAAATATATATATATATATATATATATATATATATTTTAGTAGTCACTTAATTTTCACCCAATATTCATTTTCCTTTTAATTGGGTCCATTGATTTTGCCTGTTATTTTTCGGATTGATCATTTGTCTTGTAGTGGGAGGATAATTACTGTTAGCTGATGAAAATGGTTTACTGTTGTGAGCAGATGGTAAGTCAAGCTTCAAATTCAGAATCTCTTGACTATGCTCAGGCTCCTTCCACTCCTGGTTTAATAGAAGAGCCAAACTTGTCCAGTGTTCAGGATGGTCTGGCCTGTGATGATCATTTGGAATCAGAAGATCACAATTTAACTGAAGTAGTAGGAATAGAGAGCACAGGCAATGCTTCCAGTAAGCCAGATCTTCATCAGAGGGATGGCACAATGAATTTGTCTCCGGGCAATCATTTAAACTACGATACTGTTGTGTGCATGCCTGCCGAGGAGAATGGCTGCCTTTCTGGTGATCTGGAAATCAATCAAGCAAAGTCACAAGGAGAGTTGCAATCCACTGCTTTGGCAGATGGGACCATTTGTGCGTTGGATGGATCAGACAAGTTAGAAGTGATAAATAATGTTGTTTGCAAGTGCAGCGAATCCACAGGAGTTAGGTTATATGAACCAGATAATTTTGAAATTACTAATGCTGTGGAAGACTTGAGCTCACTTGGAAAAACTGTAGATGCAAGTTCTGGCTGTCCATTGGAATTGGCTGGTGCCCCAGAGGATGTTGCTCAGGCTTGCGAAGGACCAGAGGATCCTGATACTTTGAACAAAAATGTTGATAATGAAAAGATACACACTTCCATGGGTATGCTCCGGGCATGCAATTCCCATTTGAATGAGCCCAATCCATCATCTCATGGGATTAATAATGATGAGCCCCCCCCTGAGCCACAAGATGTGCCAAGCAGGGAGGAAGCGCTCCATGGTTCTGGAATTTCCACTAAGGTGCAAGGTTTGTTCAGCAAGCTACATGAATGAACTTTGAGTAAATTTCTGTATAAAGTTTTGTTCGAATAATCTACATGTTCCTGTATACTATTTAATGTTTTAATGAATGTCTTACCTTTGCAGGTGAAGAATGCCATGCGACTGATGGTACACAATCAGTGGAGAATCAGATATCAGAGCTCAATTTACATGGAGAAATTCAAGTAGGTGGGAAACAAGATGAACAACCAGACAATGCATTCTATAGTGATAATCAGTTGGAGAACTTGAATGGTTCCTTGACTGCCGAATTGCCTACACCTGAAAAGTTGCTTTCTGTACCACAAGAACTTCTTGATAAGCCAAATGATTTGCTGGTCGAGTCAACACCAGACAAAGAAATGGTAGATGGGGGTGACAGAAGCAGTGCTGGAACCAACATTACTGGAAAAAAGCGCAGTTTTACAGAAAATTCACTAACTGTGCAAAGTTTAAATTCAATTGATTCTTTTGGAGTCTCAAGATCAAAGAGAACTGTAGATTCCATTCCTGATGATGATGATTTGCTATCTTCTATATTAGGTAAATGGTTCTTCTTGATGCTTCTAAGCATGCCATATTGTGACATGACTCATGAAATGGGTTTGAAAAACTAAAAAGATTCTCCATCTGTTCCTAAAATGTTCACTAACTATTTTCTTTGAGAAAAGCTGATAATTCTATAAATGTGTTTTTTGCCTGACATTTTTTGTTTCAGTTGGAAGAAGATCTTCAGTTCTGAAAATGAAGCCTACTCCACCTGCACCTGAAGTGGCATCCATGAAACGTGCCCGGTCTGTATCTCGACCCAGTGCCATGAAGAGGAAGGTGCTCATGGATGATTCAATGGTCTTGCTTGGCGAGTATGTCATTTTTTCATGTTCTACTTTTCATTTCACAATCTATCTGTCATTGATCACTATCTATAATAGTAAATATCTCTGCTCAGTATACGTGTCTGGCAGCAAAGAAAATCTCTTGGATGCCAAACTGTTGAACTAATGGGGAATTTTTGGTTGCTATTATGTCTTTAACAAGCCCTTCTCTCCTCCATCCCCATTGACCCATCACATCTTATGCATTTCTATAAAGTATTTTGCTGCTGATTTTTCTTGGAAGAATCTCTTCTATCTACCTGTTGCATAAGCATGTTGCCTTAGCTCTCCAACAATCCCACCAGCCTGATTAAACAAATCTGACTCCTTTTGATATAATTGCATGAAGACACCCACAAGGCTTAATCTAGCTTTGCGCTTTTGGGTGCTGGTCTTTGATGGTGGGATATGCTATAATTTCTTGTGAAAACTACTGCCTGGTTGTTTTGTTTTTCAACACCTCAGTATTTTTCTGATTCTCACTTGCATAATCAATCAGTTTAAACACATTAAGCTTTCAATCATGTACTCAATCTTTCCGTGTCATCGATTTTTTTCTCATCTGAAAATACTGACAATTTTCCATTATTTCCTGTCAAGTACTATACGCCAACAATTAACTAATACTGAAGACATACGTCGATTACGAAAAAAAGCTCCTTGCACACGCACTGAGATTTTGACGATCCAGAGACAATCCTTAGATGAAGAAATTTTCAGTGAACCGGTATTGACTGGTGAGTGCATTTCTCTAAACCTTAAGCATGCTTGTTTGCTGTGATTAATTTATTTGTTATTTTATAAACAGTGAGGATTTATTTTCTGCTTGATTATGTCCTGGCCTTGGTTATAATTGCTGATCTGACTCTCCTATTAACTTTGGAAACAACTTTCTATGTCTCACTAATCAAAGTTGAATACCCATGATAATCACCCGTGTCTATCATGTACTCAATGTTTTGGTGTCCTAGATGTGATGACCTTTTTTTGTCTTCTAGCTCGTGCTATGAGTTCTCGTGATTGATTCTTCTAGCTTGTGAATATGCAGGCAAAATTTCAGTATACATGAATTTGGCTCATGACCTTAGTTTTTCCATCTGTCTTCAAATCCTGCATCCTTCTTTTGATTTTATTGCTATCCTCACAACCAAATTTCATTTGCTTATGAAGATACAAGCTGATTAAATTTTGGTCTTTCAGGTATGTCGGTGGAGCTGACATGTTTGCAAAGTGAAACATTTGATTTGAGCAGAATTGATTTGGCTGAAAATGATGATAACAATACTTCTTCTGAAGTGGCGAAGGATTCTAGTAGACCAACTGTTGCTCAAGATAATGAATTTGAAGCAAGCACTGAACTTGCCAATTGCAGAAATGATGTTGATGGACAACCAGCTGAGAGTCCCATTTGGACTGAGAACCAGCAGGTTGAAGATCAACAATTGAGTTTAGATTTTGTTAATCAAGGGCAGATGAATGCTATTGCTGATGTTGCTGATTATAGATCTTCAGAACACAAAACATTGGGGGAAATGACCGAAATGGAAATTGACAAAGAGAACGCAGAAATTGCAGAGGCAGCAAACCACGCTGCTGTTCTGCAATTTGAGGGATCTCACACTGAACTGATTTCTGGCGATGCTGGTAATATGCTGGATGGGTTGGCTCTCATGGATAGCACCATTGGCGAAGATGGTTCTCTTCATATGGATACTTCAATCCTGCCATCAGATATGATGGATACTCAACTGTTTGAGGAGGCTGCCTTAAGGGATGTGGGTGATGGAAAAACACTTGATGATGTTGGAATTTTAGATCATCATACAAAAAATGTTGTTGCAGTTGTTACTGAATTGAGGGAAGGGGGGGAGATTTTGTTGGAAGAAAGCAAAGCTGGTGCACCAGTGGAAGTTGGAGTAGATTTGCAGGCTGATGGTTCTGCACCTTCTGATGATGCAGACATGTTGCTTGCAAATATGTCTTCAAAAAATGGTGGATGCATTAACCTCGCTTCTGTAAATGTTGACCAAACTCAAGATGATGTTGAAAATGACAAGCTAGGGGATGGTAATGAAGATGGGGGCCTAGCTGTGAGCCCAGGGCATGCTGACAAGGACAGAGAGTTTAATCATCTATGCAGTGAAGATAAGATGAATTCTGCATTTCCCAGAGGACTTGACGGAGACTTAAAAAATGCTTCTCTAAATTTTGGAGATTATCTAGTCTTTCAAGAAGCTGATCAAGAGAGAACTGCAGATGCTGAAATAACTTCTGCCGACCATCCTGCTGTAAGTTAGAACTCCTGATATCATCTCTGCTATGATTTTTTTTGCTGTGAAGCTTCTTCATTAGAACTCATTTCTTTGGCATTTAGGTTCTTCTAAATTTTTCTTGTTTATTCTTTGTTGAATAATGTTATGAAACACGATCCCCTCTGTTGTTAATGAACTTGGTAAGTTTTGTTTCAGTTTCTTTTTTTTATTATTTTAATTTTCTATAAGAGACATGCACAAGTAAGAAACCACGTGCAATAGATAGAAGACTGATAGGCATGCATTGATTTTTTGCATTATTGAAATTTATTATGCTTATGGAGTCTCACCTTATTATTGGATGAGTAGAATCTCTTTTAAATAATTCCAGCTTCAGCTAAATAGATTGGTTTATGGTGCAGGATCTTCAAGATGTTGCATTTGCAAATGATACAGGTGAGCTTCTTCTTCATATTTCAATGGTGTATTTGTAAACCTAATTAATCACGTTTCTTCCTTACCATGTTTGAATACAAGTACTTTGTCACGAACAGTTATATACAGCGGAAACTCTTACATGTTCAGTGCTGGACAATCTTTTTGTATCTTGTGATGTCTAAAGCTTAATGTTGAAGAAATCTCTACCTCAATTTTTAGTGTTTGGTAAATTATCTGAGACCATCATTTCTGTTGGGATATGAAATGCCTAAATAAGTCGCAAGCCATTCCCCTGTTATGACAGTGATGCAAACATGGAGCTCAAGCAAAGATGTTTAGAGGTTTGAGGAATTTAAAATTGTTTAGGTTTTGATATCGAAGCTTATTTGGGACTTACAGTCTTTTAGAATCATCTTTTTTATTTTTATTCAACCCAATTAACTGCTGATCAGTGTTCCTACAGGGAACCAAATTTCATATTGTAAGAATTCTCTCCTGCTTGCATATGCTACCTTGTAGAGTTTCTGTTGTTAATGGTTGTTGGTCTATTTTCTTTTCAGAATTTTTGAACGTAGATGATGACATGGGTGAAGAGGATGATGATGGCATGCCAGGTCCTGAAGATGCCTGCCTTCTTGACAATAGTGGATGGTCTTCCCGCACCAGGTGTGTGCTTCCAGGGGTCCGGGTTCATATGACATCTTACTGGATGATATGGAAACAAAGTTTAGTTTGTGTGTGCATGTACCTGTTTGTTTGTGTACATTCATGTAGGATCTAGGACAACAATTTCCTTTGGCATGTTGGCTTGCGTGTTCTGCTGTACACAGTATTTGAGAGTATGCTTATGTGGTCAAATTGATAGGTATATGATATCCGCCTGATTAATGTGTTGAAAACTTGGCCCTCCCCTTCCTCTCTTCTTGGGAAGTTTATCTGAGCTGTAGGGAGTAAAGCAGTATACTGTGGCTGAGGCTGCACTCTCTTTTCTAAGCGTTTCTTTTTACCTCTAAGCTTGTTTGGGTTGCTTTACAGAGTGGGATACTGGTTTTTGGCAAGTGCTGGTGCATGGGTAGCATATCTGGGGAAACGTGATGACATTGAAGACTTGGATTTTAGTTGAAAGCCCTGAATTTTTTGCATTGCAATCTCTGTTAAGGAAATTAATAGTAAACAGTTTAATGCTAACTATCTATCCTTTCTTTACTATAAAGGGTGAAAAAACTATCTATTTGTTGCAGAGTTTTGAAGATGTTGCTGGATGTTTCTTAGTTATGATGATTAGGATCATTTGATAATCTTTCTGAGCTTAGAGAATGGTTTTCCTGTTAAATCCCTGAAAAGCAGGCTGTCGAGATTATTTGTTTACTTTTCAATCCACTGTTTTCTATGTTTTGTGCATTTCTAATTAAAAATTAAGTTGAATGATTCCTGATAAATTGTTATACTCTCTTTTGTAGAGCTGTTGCCAAGTACCTTCAGACTATATTTGATAATGAAGGTGGAAATGGAAGGAAGGTCATTTCAGTGGACAGCCTTCTGGCTGGTAAAACGCGGAAGGAGGCATCAAGAATGTTCTTTGAAACTTTGGTATGTGTTTCACACTTGGATTGCAGTAAACACCTTGTTGTGTTTTAAAGTTCTGTTGTTAAGTAAAGTTTTTGTAAAGGAGTTGGAAAATGGCTGTAGACTGGGTTAAAGTGGATTTTTCAAAATTTTGAGGCAGTAAGGACTTGTTAGTATAAACAGTAGCAAGCTGTTTTAAATTTTAACAGTGTCAACATAATATGGAGATTGGAGCTGTGCAAGGACCAAGACATTTTAATAGGGGTTTGAATGTGAAAAGATTAATCAAGAAAATAAAACAATGAAGAATATGCTAAAATGTCAGATGATTTTCTTGTTCTAGTGTTATCCACCTGTTATTTACAGCTTGTGGTGGTGGATCCCCTCTTTCCCTCGGATGATTATTGATGATGTACATTTACGCTTTTGCAGGTTCTTAAAACAAGGGATTACATCCATGTAGAACAGTTGAAACCCTTTGACAGTATCAATGTAAAGCCACGAGCAAAGCTCATGAAATCAGACTTCTGATCTCGGTAGGAAAGACAGAAACAGTTGATAAGGTCAATGTAGGTCTAGTTCAGCTAATGCTCTGAACGAGCAGGGTTTTTTTTTTTTTTTAGTCTCCCTTTCCATCCTATTTATTTCTTCTCTAAATTATTTCCTTTATATTTAGCTGGTGTAACTGATAGTTTAACGATGGCGTAGAGTTTTGTAGCGTGGATCGTGTGTAAATACGTGTAACATATTAACACTGCAATTGAAGATGCTAATTTATTTGTTTGCCTGTACAATCACCGTGCAATTTGTTATTTGACAGGTACACTTGAGTGCTAGTTTCTATTAAGAAATAATTTCCATTTTAATTTACTAGCAGCAATATTGACAAATTAATCTTTTGGTGTATTGACATGTATTTGTGAGCCAAATGGGAAATATATGACTGTTTTCCTTCATCTATTGGTAATGTTGCGATTACTTTCATGTATCCTAATATAAATTAGTTCAATTTCAAGAACGTTTAGTTTATTCATTTTCATGCAAATACCTCCGAGCTATTGGTCTAACTATTACTAAAATCATATGCTTTGCAGAAATTAAAATACTAGTGAGGATGAGGGATGTCATGGGAAGCTCTTTGCTAAAAGGCGATATAGAAGTACATGAAATTAGCAAATATAATCCAGAGTTTGGATTGCCGCATGAATATCAAGTCAGGTAGGGTCGGTGTATCATGTTAAGAACACCTAAAATTATCAAGGTAAACGACGCTCAAATTGACAAGATTGAAAATTACAAGCGAGAAAGGATCTCTCCAATCTTTATTTACACCCTTGTCCTTTTTACCAAACAGATGACAAGTACAATCCTCCCCTTTCATCAATCTTTTCCTCAATCCCTCCTTGACAAATTGAGTGTAAAATTGAAAATTATATTTGAGGAGTGAAACTAGTGCGGGGAAAATTCTCGATCCAAAAAAGTTCAGTTTGCTACGATAAAATTTAAACTAACACTGTTAATTTCTGATCCACGGCAACTAGGATCACAATCACTGCACTGCACTATCAAACCGGTAACATATGAAGCTACTCTCAAGCAATTGTTGTGACTATGCACCATCTGCAAGTGTCCTCTTTGAAGTGCTGATGTACAGAACTGCATCAAAGGAGTTCAAATATGATCATCATCATGCAATCCTTGTAGACAGTTAAGAAATTACATTTGAAAGACATATAGGTTACTACCATTATTTCCTCGGATGAAAGCATCACCATATTTGTTTTTCAGTTGGCCATTTACGTATTCCTCTGTTTGTTCCATTGCTATGTTCATGTACCCATCAAGACAAGCTAAAATACCTGAACAAAAGAAAATTGCTTGTAATAATAAGCATAACTATGGAAGAAAAAAGAGATGAGAGCATGCTCTCTTAAGCGAGGGAGACCCAGCTGAAGATCAAGCAATTTCATAACTATTTGACATCTGATTATTAGGGTCATCATACCATATAAACACATCCTCTGAAAATCCTTGGATACAATCTAATCATAACCAAAAATTCTCTGAGCAAGCAGCCCTGGGTCAAATTTGATGGCATGGGAAAAACAAACAAAAGCTGCAAACTTTAAGAGGTCAATCAGTTAACAAGTCTTTATGTTTTCTAAACAGTTACCTTATTTCTGAACAGCCTTGATGAGTAACAAGGAAAGGAAATTCTATTGATCTCAACCAAGGACACCAGCAGGAAGTATTTATTTATACAAAAATGCTCTCCTTGTAATTTAATCCTCTCCTCATCAATACCATGGCATGACTTCACAGAAAAACTAGTGGTTCACTCAAGAGCAGCAGACTTTTTTAGTTCACAGATATGTTGCAGTGATGAGCAATGGCCACTGGTCTGTTGTACATATCTATAGCGTGACATGAAGCACATTAGAATCCATGTGGATGTGGCTCAAGTAGTATTCCATGTGAGTTTTGTTGTAGGGGTTAAGTTTCAATATTCAAGAACAGCACACATCAATTTCCAGAGCGTGACACTTATTAATTATGAAAGAAAAAAAAACCATTTACTGGGAAAGCAAGAAGGTAGGTAGCTGTATTTTAGATAAAAATCCACAATTGCATCCATGTTGTAAGATAGATAGATAAAACCAGCAGAAAAGGGCATAAGAGAAAGAAAGAAAAAAGACTTTACAGATGAGGTTATACATAGAGAGCACGGATTGTAAATTAAGCAAAGAGAAAACGACAGACCTCTATAATCAACTCCAGAATTGAGCTTGACTACAACAGGGCGGCCGCGTATAGATTTGAGGAAATCAGCAGGTGTTTTCGTGGTGGTCGATCCCTTCTCTCCTCCACTTGACATTTTTTTTCAACTTTTCTGCAACGTACACATTAAGGAAGGCCAACAAGGAAACAATCATACATTTGACAAACAAAAGACCTAAATAAGGTTAGCACGTCAACGTTTTTGAATGACCCACAAAAAAAAACTTAAATCAGAAACCCTAATTTCATACCTGGTAAAGATTAAAGTAGTAATAATAATAATAATTGGAGAAGAAGATGGAAATAGTGGATTACATTTTTATTTCTTACCTGAGTTTGTGTGGGCGACTGCGACGATCTCGTGTTTTTGCAAGTAGGAAATAATAATAATGCAGTGCCTCTCTCACTCTCACTGCCTCCTTCCTTCAATTTTATGCTTCGCTCGTCTTTTTCACGCGGACGACTAGTCGTCTGGTTATTTATGCTTCTTTCCCGAAACTAGTGCAGCGAATACCAACCATGGCAGCTGTGGTAATTAACACAATCTTTTGGGTCTTTTATCTTTCGATAAATCATTGTATATTATACTGCACATTTTTCCTTTTGTGAAAAAAAATCAATAATATAACATTTAGTTCACTCATATTTACAAGTATTTGCCACCACTCAGTTTTTTCACTTATTGACTTAAATGCCCTTTCAAAGTCAAAAAGCAAAGATAGCAGTTAGTTAATACAGTTAGGTTTTGAGAACTGGCAGTCTTCTCCAGTTTTCTAAACCTAGAAACACCATCTCTTCGTAACCTTTTTTTTTCCCAGTGATGTGTTTCACGCAACATACAAGTGACTGAGCCTTGATCAAATCAAATTATCAGTGTAGGAAAAAGAGAGGAGAGAGAACCACGATTTCATTCTAATATATATTTTCTGAGGGTCCAAATCCATATCCTATGTTATCATGCTTCTATGTACATATATATAAACCTAGGGTTTTTGGGAAAACAGAGATGTCTTGTGAACTCCGCAGAGAAATGTAATGGCAATGCATGTGTAAACCTTCATTGAGAATAAGTAGGCAGATTTGTCTTTAAGATTTTGTTAACATGCACGAATAATGGAATTTTGCAGCAGCATAGCCATGCATAACATCTGCTAGTTTTTTATTTTATTTCTGCTGGCAAGAAATAGCAAAGAAGAGCTAACCGTAACCAGTTAACCATAAGACGTCTGATTAACTAGAAGATGCAGTTTCAGACATAAAAGAAGCACATAAGAAGTCCCTTCTTCGTGGAAATCAAATAATACTGTGACTAGACAGGATTACATCAGCCTGGCTAGTTCAATAATCCTGTTTTGCAGCTCATTTAATGCTTGCTTAAAACAGGAGTTTATTTTTTACTAGCAGTATAAATACATGCCGTCCATCACTCTTCTTTGCCGCTTTTCCCTTCAACACCTTTTAAGAACCGCATGAACCAATAAGCAGAAGATTTTGGGTGCCGAGCGAGCCCATTCTTGTAATCCACATACACCAAACCGAAACGCTTGGTATAACCTTGAGCCCACTCAAAGTTGTCCAGTAATGACCATGCAAAATATCCCTTCACTTGTACTCCATCCCTGTTGGTGCAGTTTATAAACAAGACTGATTATTCTTTCTGTACAGTTACAGACATTATTAACAAATTATTCAATATGCAACTCATGTTGATTTGATTTATAACGTCAATGAAAAATGCAAAAACTCCCACAGGTACATAATTAGGCATCGATCTCCAATACACCGCAAAAATATGAGAACACATCAATCAATACACTCAGGTCTGTTACATAATAACAGTTAGCAAACTCACTTGATTGCCTGAGCAACTGAAGCAAGGTATCCTTTAAAATAGCGAACTCTCAGATTGTCATCTAGAACTTCATGAAGTGGGGCATCAATGTCCTCGTCATCCATACCTGTCAAAACAAGTACAGTGAGGTTCAAGAGACTATTGATGCTGGTTTATTTTGTTCAAGACTCCATTTGGGAAAATAGCAGATAAGAATGCACAAAGAAAGTTCTCTGGCTGGTAAATCGTAATCCTATATCCCAACTTATAAGATTCTAAGGTTGTGTCTCGCCAAACACAAATAAGAAGGTGGTATAATATTTGAAGTGCGAAAATAACAAAAGATATCATTAACACCACATAGAATTCTAATTGACAGACAAGTGTAAGAAAATACCATTCTCTGTGACATATATTGTGGGATTGTTGTATTTCTGAGCTAAGTAATTGAGAACCTTCCGGAGTCCCCAAGGACAAACATAAAGCCACTCTGATGCTGCCTGTCATTATAAAAAAAAAAAAAATTCATCATCAGACTGGAAGAAAGGATATTTGACAAGTGTGCAAATGTCTGTGTGCGCACGTGTGCATACATGCAAGCAAGCAAGAGAGTCATACCTTCTCACCAATTGGCTCGCCCCCTTCAAATTCAGCTGATGATAGCCAACAGCAGTAGAAAATGAGAAAATTAAGCATGAAAAAGTTGGAAATAAGCTGCAGGTAATAGTGATTTACCTCTTCTCTCCATCGATTGTGCTTTATAGTAATAGGATTCTTCGGGGCTCTCTGTTGCATGAGTTATGAACCTTGAAGTGTAATGATTTAGACCTACAAAGTCCATTGGGTTTCTAAGCAACTCCTTATCTTCCTCTGTGAATTTTGGGAGCTGTTCTCCCAGTATTTCATGCATAACTTCTGGATAGTCTCCGTAATATAATGGATTCAAGTACCTGTTGGAAACAGCAACAGGAAAATAGCACTTAAGAGAAGTCGCTAAAGATTCCAAAAGTTACAATATTTGCAAGCGTTTGGGCATGAATGAACCATTCAGGATAATCATTAAGCAAGTGGCTACTACATTGGCATGGTCTAAAGCCTGGTGAGTTAGATACTCGAACAGAAAACAACTGCTTGGGGTTTAAATTTGGGATAATGAAGAGGTCGGATAATAATATTTTACAGCTTCTTATCATTTCTCACCCACCCCCATAAAAAAATGTAAGCACGCACTTGCATAACTCAATAATCATGCATTAGTGTGAGTCTGAAACAGTAAATAGTTCAGTAACCATTAACATTACTGATTTTCAACCTAAAAAGTTGCAAGGAGAACTACCATCCAAGCTGAAATTCGAGGCGTCGAGATGCTGCAACTTTATCTTCTGTTTTGTTTGAACCAGTTTCTGCCCATTCACAGTCAACGACCAATCCTATTTGTCCCCCTTGCTTGTCCTGAATAAGATATCAGCAGCAGCAGCAATCTGTCAAGCTTTGAATGATTAAAAAAACAAAAAAGCGATTGACATAAATTTTAACTGATTCTTCCCTCTTAACAAGTTCATTTCTCAACTGATGAGGCATTGCAAATGCCTGTGACGAACAAGAACCTTGCCCTACAACATTAATAAGAGTCTAAAAGTGGCCAATGTCCAGCATCTTTATTGACCATGTATTAAGTAGTTTCACCTGTTGCTATTTTCTTGGAAGATAAAAACATTCTTGTTCGGATATCTAATAATACCTCAAAGCTTAGTGGAGAAAACAAAAAAAGTGGATACAAATAAGTAAAAAGTTCATTCTATTACTTTGGCAAAAGATGTGAAACTTTTAGTGAAACCGAATAGCGACAGATTCGATACTTAAAAGGTACACACGGACACACTAGCTTCATTTACATTAACTAACACTCTGTTTAGAATACCACAATCAGTTTGAGAACATTTTGGATAATGCAAAAGAATGCAATAATCAATACAGATAAAAATACAAAACTGAATAGTGTAACTGAAAGTGATTTATAGAGAAGATAAAATGCTTAGTTCAAACAGGAAACAATTTGCATCATACCTTGTACTTGTTTCGGAATATGGAAACAGCTGCTGCATGGGCCAAGATCTGGTGGTGTGAAGCCAAATAAGGTTCTTTTGATGGTTGGTCATGTCTTCCAGGTGCAAAAATCCCAGAGTCATGACCATTGATTGCTGTTTGGAGAGGCTCATTAAGTGTGATCCAATGCTTAACTCTATCACCAAAACTTGCAAAACAAGTATCTGCATAGATTGCAAAATATTTTCTGGATGTTTGCAAAGAAAAAGATCACATGGATCATTAGTGACAAAGCTAAGTAAACGATGCTACTGAAGTCACATGAATGATGCAAATGTTTTTCAATTTATTATGTTTAATATTCTGAAGTGCATAAGTTACTCATAACCACATCTTTTTTTCAGCTATTGTACTATATAACTCACAATTAAACAGGCAGCTACCATACACCAGATTTCCTGGTCCTGGTCAGTAAGCACCTACAATCACTTAAGGACACAATCTCACACATATATACCATCTAGAAAAGTGAACAGGTTCCAAGCTCCAATTCTAATGAATTAAAATGACCTCTGTAACTCACCCAAATCTCAATTCCTCAGAGTGGGACATCACATTTGGATCACAAGCGTATTGGAATAATCTTTATCTTTTTGGTAGCTTGGTTGCTTTAGGATATTGAAAAGATCTTTTTTTTTTTCCATGTTTGGTAATCTAGAGAATTTTGTCTGACAGGATGGAAGGATTGAAATTCTTCCTTCTACATTTTGCTTCTTCCCATGTATCTTTTGTTATCCGGTAATTTTTCTTATTTCATGTTATATTTGTTCAGCTTCTTCTCTGATCCTTATCTCTTTCTTCTCCCTCTTTCTCTCCCCATCTGCCCAACAAGAAAAGAAAATCCTTGGATCTGAATCTTTTACATGTTTAAATCACATGAAGCCTTCCAGACCATAGTAGCCTCCTTTCAGCTTTTGCACATGGGATACTTTTATTCAGAGCAAAAGGAAAGTGTGGAGACCCAAAAAGAACAAACACTGCTTGAAATTAAGCAACTTCTGAAAAATGATTTTATTATTGACCAAGTAGTTGACTTATAGCCTTCTTTGCAAACAAGAGACGAATTGGAACGAGGATCAACCAAGTTTCTATTGCTCAATCATCTTTCTTAAAAATTCTATTTTTAACACACAAGTGCAAGGAGTTGCAGCGACATTAATTACTAGTCACAACATATAACAGCACAGTAGGAGAAGTACAGAAGGAAATCACTACTTTTCCTTTTTCACATTAATAAGCTAGTCTCAAATAGAGAAGAAAGGGTGAAGCTGAGGTCATCACAAAATAATTCATGTTAGCAAGTGGATGTATTCATTGTTTACCATATTTGGCAGACACACAATAATTGTTCAATTGTCATAGGTGAGAAGTATCTTCATGAACATATTTCCATTAATAATTGATTTTTAGATGATAGCACTACTTACACAACTTCTTTATTTAACCACCCTTCCATTGACTCCTGAAGATGCAGGGGAAGGTCCCAGTGGTACAAAGTTACATATGGCTGAATACCTGCACAAAGTAGTTAAATATGAATTAATGATGCAACAAGACAGAAATCGAGGAAAAATCAACTTCATAGTTCATACCCTTTTCAAGAAGAGCATTAATGACGTTATTGTAGAAAGCAATCCCTTCGTCATTGACTTTGGTTCCCAAACCATCTGCCAGCATGTAAAATAAAAGAATAAATGAAAAGCATTATAGCAGCTGTAAATATAACTACATATGGGAGGACAGGGGGGAAGTCAGGTCATCAAAGGAAGGGGGTAAACTAAAAAGGCGAAACTGCATCAGCAGGACAACAAGATTTAAAATGGAAAAAAGTTAAAGAAAATACTTTAAAAATGGATATCCTTGAAGACCAAAAAGAAAATTAAAATCTAATATTGCACTCATCATCTGTTGAGTAAGCTTCCAGGTAAATTCAAGTAACTAAAGTAACTGCATAGCTTATGTGTGGCATAATTGTGAATTAGTACACTCACACATATAAGCACATAGTTCACCTACTGAAGCAGGAAGGGCAGTATGTTTCAAATATCATGGTTAGGTTTCAGGTCACAGATTCATTTATCAACAGTCAGGTGAAGACCAACTTTGTTCTTTCAACCAGGTTTATTTTTGGAAGTGAATTAAAACAGGCTTATCTATCAACAAAGTATTAAAGGACTTCAAAAAATTATAACAGTAGTTATTTCCTCCAATTGCTAACAATGCAGAGAACTAAATGGTTAAAACTGAATTCATCAAGGAAGCACATACCAGGGAAGATTCGAGACCATGATATGGAAAATCGATAAGCATCAAACCCCAGTTTGGCTATGATCTCAATATCTTCCTGTATATCATTAATGGGTTTTAGAAACTAAAATCTGAAAAAGTAAAAAAGGCATGGCACAAGGAGACATGAAGAAGTATCTCTAACAGTTTGTGTGTATATGTATAACATGAATACTAATGATACAAATCATCAATAACATCATCCATGCTTAGCTAAATTTGCTGAGAGGTCATGAAGCAAGCCACGGATTGGTTACTGCCAAAGCTAACAAGCTACCAGAGAGGCAATAAAGAAACACCATCCAGCATGCTCCATGCCACATCAATGAATGTCAGACAGACAACAGGGAATAAAAGAAAATGCAGGCCACTCGTTGCTAGTTTTGTTGATGCTGACCTTGTATCGATGATAATGATCCACTGCTACATCACCATTGCTTCCATCAAGTATGTTTCCTGATAAACAATAGTGAGAATTTTATAATCAAGGTCAAAGACTATGTAAAAAAATAACACCATGGGAGCAGTTCACTATAAGCTTGTAATCAATACACGATAAAGTCATGTATCTATTTATTTAGTTTAAATTTTTTTACCTTTAGACTGCGCAAAAGCGTCCCATATACAAGGACCCCTGCCACCTTCGTTGCTGGCTCCTTCTATCTATAAGCAAGTAAAAAGGAGCTTAATTCAAAGAGTGCAAGTTCTTCGTAACCAATACACATAGCATGAAACTAAAACTATGTCAATTCCAAAGCATCTGGGACATCAACAATTGAGATCCGCTAGGGATCAGAGAGAACAATCTATCAACAGAGAGAGCTGGATGATCCCTTTATGCGCGACAGAGGGGAGAAGGCAGACAAAACCTCTGGTTTCTGAATGCAAACAAAGCAACTTTTTAATCCATTGAACTCATCGATCATCCCTGTACCCTAATAGAATCAGTATCGAGCCTCCTTGCGAAAAGGAGAGTTGCCCTCAAAAAATAAGAAAAAGCCCTAAAAAGATTTCCTCGCTTGATCGTCAAAAACTAGCACCAGATAGGCTTGATTTCAGAGGATAAGAAGCAAAGGTGAAAAAAATGTAGTAGTTTTAGAGAGAGCTAAAAAAAATCTTTTATTTTTATATTTTTGATGAATAAGAGCACTGAAAAAACATCCAAAAAAAAAAATAAAACAATCAAAATCAACAGTTGATCAATCAGTCACCGTCTTTAACAACATTGACATCATCTACACAATCAAAACTGTCAAACAACCCAGATCAGAATTTGACACCAATTAACAGAAATAAAGACACGCACACAATGGGGCGCCTACCTGATAAGCAGAAGTGGCAACTCCAAAGATAAAATCAGGAGGGAAGTCAGAGCGGGACACTTCTTTCTCGTTCAAATATTCATGTTCCTTCAAGAACTCCTCTTTCTTTGCCATTTCTATTTCTTTTTCTTGTTGCCGTGAAGAAGAACGACTGGGAGCCAAGTGTAGCTACTATATACAGTAGTTTTTAAAATACAAAAAAAATTAATTTCTTTTAAAAAACTTTTAAAATATAAAAGCAAACCTACCCACGTTGCATTGCAGAGGAGAGGACAGGGACGGAAGATTAGCAGTTTAGCTGATTTGATGTATCAAAAACAAAACATTTTAAATTGATATCACATTTTTATTGTTATCATATTTCCAAAAATCGTATTATTGAAACGTGAAAGGCATAATTTCCATTTAAATGGATTGTTAACAGTCATCATAGGTTGTAATGTCGGAGAGCAGATCTTGAGGAACTATATTCCGTCTTCTTCTTTTCTTTTTCTTGTTTAAAGAAAATATCCTACAATCCACAATTTAGACAGTGAAGAATTAAAAATAATAGTTAATACTTTTAATTAAATTAACAAAAAATTGATAAGGAGGTTGTTGGCGCGTGATGAGCATATTTTCCTTTCAAAATATGCGATCGGCGGCTCCTCTTGCTGTTGTGCATAAAAAAAAAAGCTATAAGCATATTTAAAATTGCAGTGATACCTTCATCTTTAGACAGTGTGTGGCTTCCTAATCTTTAATTTATTGTCAATAATTTTTTTCCTTCATCCTTTTCTTTTCTTCTTGATTTTAACATTTGAACCTTTAATTTCTCAAAATAATTTTATAATTTATTTTTCCTTTTTATTTAATTAATGTTATTTTAATTAATATTTATTTTATTTAAAATAATTTATAAAATTAGATTTTTTTTAATTTCATCCTCCTTCATTTTTAAAATTGTTCATATTTAGTTTTTTCTTTTGCTATCTATCTTATTTTAGATAATTTTTAAAATTATTTTTTTTTACAATTTTATCATCTTTTAAGTTTTTTTTCCTATCATATTTTATCGTTATTTTTTTATGGATATTATTTTTACTTTGATAAATTTTTTAAATTGATTTTTTTTATTCTTCAATATTAATTAATTAAAAATTAAACTTTTTGACTGAGTCTGGGTGTGAAATTTCAAGTATTGTGAGTTTGAGAGATTAATCCAAATTTAAGATATTCTCTCAAGTTTGATTGATTTTTTCCCTCCTTTTAAGCTTATATTTTAATAATTTTATATTTAAATATTTTTTTAATTAGAGATTAAGTTCTATTATTTTTTTAATATATAAAAACTTTCATTGATTTTAAAAATGACTCGGGATATCTCAGGGTTTTTTATTTATCGTTCCTTTAGTTTTTTTAAAAAAATTATTTTTAAAATAAATTAAATATAAATATGAGATATTTACTTTAATTTTATTAGATTTTCTAACTAGATCATTGATCTAATGACATGTGTAACTTCTTCCGGTGTCGCATGCAGTGTTTCAACATAAAGTTACAAAATGAATCAGTGAGGTCTTTAGTATTGGTGGGGCAGTGTCCACGTTGAGGTGAAGTGAAGTGATAATAAATCTTTAATAGACTTTTATCTCTCGAGTATGATATTGACATTTTATCTTCCATATAGTTAATTATTGCTAGCGTGATGCAGATGCCTTCACTTTTGCCGGGTCTGTTTGGAACATCGAGCAACCCTGCTCTATTCTAGCCCCCAGTCTACCCAGGGACGCACCTACAATGGCACCCCCTTCTTCTTCTTTCTTTCCAAGTAAAAGAGAAGTTTTTTACCACTGATTGTAAAAATGGCCGGCTTGCTTTCCTGTCTCTATCGACCTTGAAACTTCATTTGAAGACTCCTTAGCTACATGCAGTTTTTTTCTTCTGTCCACCGACAAGTGGTGCCAGGCTCAAGGCATGATGATGCAAGGATATAAAATTTAGTGCTTATGCAGCAACGTCGGCTTGAACTCCATTTCTCTATAGCTACTTGTAAGATATTCAGAATCAAATCTCACACGCACCAAAAGTGAAACGGGATGAGAAAGAGAGAGGATTGATTAGTTACCTTCTTGCGTGACCCAATGGCCTAATATACTCTTTTTTTATTTAATCAAAAGGCTCAATATGTTTTTTATACGAATAAAAGAAATTGATTGATGGGAGAGAAAAAAGGGAGCAGGAGCCAATCCCTGCTACAAAGCTTGAACACAAGAGAGAACAAACTCTCCCCTTTTAAATCCAATGAGAAAGGGGACAAGAGCTTGACTCTGTAACTGAAAGTCATAAAGGTAACTTCCAGGGCTTGACTCTGTAACTGAAAGACATAAAGCCACCTTCCAGTTGCCTGGTGGGAACTTTCCATGTAATTTGCTAATGCTTTTGTATTCAATTAGGATGTACCCGAGATGGTAAATGGCAGACAACTGTATAGTTCTCAAGAACACACAATTTGCTCTAACTTCTTCTTTTTCTTGTTTTTTTGGTTAGTGTAACAGTACTGAAACCATATCTATTCGGGTTTAGTTTTCTCTAGCAATGTCAAGCGGAACAAGGAGCCTCTTTGCTGCATGAGCAGCCCTTCTTTCTCTAGTCCTGGCCAACCATACTTGCAGAGCTAGAGAAAGCAACAATTACCGCGTTCCTTCTTCTTGCGGTAGCATCCATAAAGCTACCCTTTCTGTTTGAAATCCGATCCTCAAAACTGTGGCAACAAAAGGTATGAACTTGAGTGCGAGAGCTGCCGTGCACTACTGTACTTCATGAAAAAAGAAGATGATATGATCAACATTGCCAAACCAGCAAGGATAGGCTAAAATCCCAAACTTCCCAAGAAAAAAGAACGAGTGTATTGGGGGTTAGATGGATTCCGAAGTGTCCCATTCTAACGTTATTGATGGTATTGGGTCAGCAACTTTTTTTAGGATCCACTGGAACGTCGTGCGTCTGGGACGGCTAAAAATCAATTGCTCTTCGTGACACTAGAGTGGTTGTGTTTCAGTCAAGAGAGCCTACGGTTCAGCATAATTACCTCTTAAAACTATTTTGATACTAGAATTTCACCTGTGCTGCTGCATAGGATGTCTGAAAGATTGTTTCCATTCCAGTCTGTTTGATTTGATTTCCATCATTTGTGAAGCTGTGTTTGACAGAAGCTGAGATTCAAACAAAGCTGGTTTTTTTACCTCTAATAAACGGTGAACGTTACGAACATGAACAGCACGAATGCGCATACCATCATACCACATGGGAGTTCTACGGCACTTCCACCAATAATCAACTGGTGCAAGAGGCATCACTTTGTTCTTGCACCAGTTCCCCATGACATGCTGATGTGTCAAAGCTCCCATCAACATCCAACGGGTACAACCAATCAGAGATGATAAGAACTATTATTTTATCAGAGACAAGCCATTGAAAAAGTTGAGCTTTAAACACGGCATCCATTTTAAAAAACATCACTATCATTTACAATCAGAAATCACATCAGAAGCTTTTCTACCCCCCCCCCTCCTTTTTTGTCTCTTTATCATGGATATCAACTTCTATTTTGGTAAAAATTAACATCAAGAACACATAGCAGTGTAACTGCAGCTTCAAAGTTAATTCAGTCAGCTTCAAGTTCAGCACCAAACTGTTCCAATCGAGCTGCGTCCTCATCATGATCCCGGACCAAAGCATGATTAATTAATCCGTCATCCTCGCTAGCATCTACCTGTCTTCCGCCAAACCTAAATAGCAACAAGTCAAACCGTAACATAGCAGTAGTAGTAATAATAATTAGAAAATTTAGATGACGTAAGAAAGATTGAGAAATGCCAAAGCATTAATCCATATTGATTTCATTTGATAACACATTCTTGGGTTGATCTACAACACTATTCTGACAGAATGTCTCATAGAATGCATGCTTCTTTCTGATTCACAACGTGATAATCACCTGTACTGTATGATATTGGAGATGGTGGCAATTTGCACTATCCAACAATATTTCCAAGCAGACAACAAAAACACTGAACAAGTTCTAGCATCCAACATTGTGCAGCACACTGGTTGTGTTGTAAATAATGCATCATACACAGTTATTGTTCAAGTATACTTCCATTTCCCTCAAACCCACCGTCAGATGTAGTCCTCTATTCAATTTAGTTCAAGCAAATCAAATTTCAAGAAAGTTTGATAATGAAAGCATTCACTTCATATTGTGACAAATTGTTCATATTTTGTATTGCATGAATTTTCAATTTAAAAAAACTTATGTAGATAAGCACTTGGAATTTATCATTTATGATCCATACATATCATATCTGACAGTTTGTTGAAAACCTCGTCTCAGTAGATCTCTTCTCATGTATACATAAATTTAATTATCTACTCGTTTACTGCTGATATTTTAAGGCTATCAATGTCTGACTATTACTGCTTATCCAAAAGTAAAAATGAGGAATCATCATGCCAAACTTGTTACCGTGCTGGTCAATTTCTATGACAGTAATTTCTTCACTCATGTCCAACTGAGTCATTTGAGTAACTACTAATTAACAAATCAGAACATACCATCGCCCATTCATCAATTCTATGCAACTTTGAGCATCCTTTCTGTCTTTAAATTTCACTAAAACAACACCATGTGGATTATTCTCACAGACCTGCAAGCAGAGCCATAAGAGAATATGAGGAGGCGGGGAAAATTAAAATTAGCAGAACATAAATTAAAATATAGTCAACAGCAACTTGACAATGGAACTCAAAAGTGGTAAGAAAGCATTGGTAAAGGAATACAAGGAGAAGAAATATGAAAATTTTCAAAATTAGTTCTTAAAAATTGCATGGAGGCAGTAGGCAGCCAAGCAAAATCGAACAAAAGTAATATAACGACTTCTGAGCTTCCTGTTGCCATGAAAGGGAAATGATTCTTTTGTAAAGAATTCAGGCTGTATGAAGAGAAGATCTTACATTTTTTTCATTTTTTTTTTCTTTTGGGGGTGGGGGGGGAGCCTGATAGGTTCCCCTGCTAACTTGGCCCAGGCCTAATTGAAAATAAAGTGGTGATGGAAGAAAATAATTTTCAATTCATGTTTGAAATTGCACAAACTGGTCCCAAGTAATGAAAGATAAATTTGGATACCCAGGAGATCATAAAAGGTCAGTGAAATCAGTTTTGGAGAATGTAGGACTCTACCAAGTACCAAGAAAGAGTGCAATTAGATGAAATGAACAAAATCTGTACCATTACATGCAGAATTTACCAGCCAGCACTGTACCATTACATGCAGAATTTACCAGCCAGCACTAAACACAAACCAGTGCAAAGTTTCTACTGCATGACTAGTTTCTTTAGCATGATTTGTAACAGGGTATTTAAAAAAGCAATGCTTGGCTAAAACATTTCAGTTACCTTGACAGAATCAACTGGACCAAGCTTCGCACATTCCTCTCTAACATCTACCTCAAGTTCTGAACGTAAGCTTTCATCAGCCTATAATAAGAAATTCAAATATGATAATGGCACAAAAATCACTGAACTTCATATACAAAAACAGAATGCAGCAATCCTACCTAAGGGTCCATGAAAAATAAAGAAATGAGATGGCATTTTTTGTTGAGAAGAAAGTAACATGTTTAAATAGATTTAATGATGATAACATTTGTAATAAGAAGCTGCAAAGCAGATGCTGAGAACAAGAGACAATGTTTTTCCTCAGCGTGCACGAAAATTTTGGGATGGGTCACTTTTAGTTAGTTCATTTGAATGCTTCACCCCATGCTAGTATGTTGTCTTTAAACTGTCAACACTTGCACTGTTGCATAATCATAACCACAGGTGGCAAAATTACATCAAGGGCACAGCTAAAAACACCCTTAACAAAATGAACTGCTAAAATAGACACAAGACTTGCAACTTTATCACCATAGGTCAAATTTTGTCTCTTAAAAACTGTGTGCACAAGGAAAATATTAAGCAACAAAAGGATAAGAGAGTAAACGTTCAACATGAAGTAAATAACAGAAAAGAATAACTTGCTGTTTCTTTTGCCTTATTTGCTCAACAAACGATAGAAGTTATCCGCGTCCAAACAAATGTTGGACAGATTCCAATAACAGATATCTCAGCAAACAGTACTTTTGCAGGAAGTCCCATCCAAACCATAGATGGTTCCACACTCACCCTCATTTCAGAAAGAGTGAACATTTGGCGAAGAACTACAGTAGCTGGAATTGACACCTTGGCATCATCACGGCCACCTGTAGCATACAAGCACATGATGTCAGATGCATGCAAGGCACCAAGGCATCACATGTAAAAGCAACTCCAAAGAAACTCAAGATAAAATCCTCAAGGAAAAATCAGAAACACTCATGGAACAAAATTAAAAGAGCTACTTCGAAATGAAAATAAAAGCACGGCATATAATTTTCAAGCCTTCATCCACATCAGATCCACTCAAACCTGGTTCAAGATTTACCCTAGCCTTTTATTTGAATTGTATTGAAGGAATAAAACAAAAACACAGAAATTTTATTGAAGGAAAATTGTATTTTTCATGAATTGAAGGAATAAAACACAGAAATTCCTCCTTGATTTGAACAAGCCAAAGAAAAATAGCTGGAATTGACCCTTTCACAATCAAAACTTCTTAATGAAGGAGTGGTTTAAATCATGGATATTATGCAATGTCATATGAGTATATTTATTTAATTTCAGACAAGAGAGGGATAGAGAAAAGTAACTTTCACTAAGAACCCTTTTCTGCCACATTTACTGAATTACATTCAATGCCTCAGATTGAACAAGAACCTACCCCAACCAAGTATCCTGTCCTCAACCTTTTTCAGCTTCCTTTTCTTCTTGCTGTCTACTTGTTTGGTTATAAATCTGTCCCCTGCATGTATCATGAATAAGGCTCACTAAAAGTGCACAGCTTTTAATAAATAGATGCAAATAAAATAATTGAAAATCCTTCGGCACAGAGATATTATTCATGTACTAATCAATATGCAAACAACGGTAACAAAAATCCTCCTTGGTATTGCAATCTGGAAATTTGAAACATAACGGTTTGCATTTGTTACCTTTCTGCTCAAACTTGGCTTGGGTGACCGACATAGGAATTGTGCCCCCGGGACGCAAAGGTGTCCCATCCAAAATTTGCATAGCCAAATCAACTGAGGGTTCCTACCATACAAAACTTGCATATACTCTGAGATACGAATCTTGTCAGTTTCGTGTTGCAAGTACAGTAACACAGTAAAGCAATTACCTTCAAATATGTAACTAGAGCATCTCCCTTTATTCTTCCAGTCTCTTTGTCAACGTAGATCTTCACGCGAGGCTTTTTTTTTTCAGGATCCTACAAATTTCATAACTTGGTTTCTTAGATGTGCAATTCCAAATGAAAATTTATCTAGGGTTAAACATCACAAGTCTGAGAAGCAAATGCACACACAAAAGAGAACCATAAAAAAAAATTCAATTTCACCTTCTGCTAATGCATAGAGAATGAAAGTGAAAAAATAAATATTGTGTGAGGATGATTAAACATTAAACAGTATTATAGCCTAAAAGATTAATTTTATGATTCTGAAGGTATCATACTGGAACATAAATGCCAGCTAGCAAGTGTGATTTTAAGACAGCAAGATGTGACATCTCAACTATGTCCAGAATAATAAATGGAATAAGAAAGCATCAGCTCTTCTAAACCAGCAGAGATGGGTAGTTGTGCAACAAAAACAGTATTGTCCATCCTCTTAATATGTGTGTGCACTTTACAAGTACCATATGCACAAATTCTCTTTAATTTTATCATTATACAACAACAACAAAGCATTAATTGTATCATTTGATTGTAAAAATAAATAACCATATCCAGTCTTATCTTTGTGGAGAGGACTTCACCTAACATTTTAAAAGCCCTTCAGGAATATACAAAACAAATTAACCTTGTGTTTAATGCTCTCTTCTTTTGAACTTTTTTCTATCTCTTGTGCATGTATGTAGCACATGATTACTGAATTATTGAATTCACATCATATAGGATGATAGCTGAACATACTCTGCTACATTAACCAACAGATTTGAGCGTTTTTTAATTGAAAGACTAATGATTATTTAACAAGATTCTTTTCCTGCACTGCCGAGCCTGGCCTAAGTTAGATTATCACAGGATAAAGGTGAGTCAAGACTTCAACCATCGGTAGATTAAGAAAATCTGTAAAATACAAACAATACCTCCTTAATTACCCCACACTTGGAAAATACCTCTACCACCTGCAATGTTTTTCTAAAATTAGTTTCTAGCCAAGATAAAACAATAACACAAGATTAGACAGCAAATAACTTACTTCTTCGGCAGTGACATCATCGGGCAACCCAGTTACATAAACATGCGTATTGACTTTCAATTCAAACCAACTATCAGGGGCCTTATTGGCTTCCTGCAAGATACATAACAAGGAGGTAAGCACAGCCAAAAACATACTATCCAAATTAAGAGACAAACAACAAATATCCCAAAAAGTCATCATGTAAGCTGCTGTACCTTCATTCTTGTTGTAATTAATTTTGTTATATATTAAATTTTTATAGTCCCAAAACCCATGAAAATATTTGATAATAATGGGAACAGCAGGCTACAGTGGTATACTGTCAGTCGTTCTTAAAACCAACTTGCATGAACAAGGTTACTAGAAAAGAGGCAAGTTTCCATCTTCAATAGTTGTATGACAAAAGAAGATATGAAATAAGATACCTTCTTATCAGCTTGCTTGTCCTTATCAGTTTGCTCATCCTGTAATTTCCTTTTGTCACTACGTTGTGATTCTACTACTTCACCAGTACCATTGGCTTCATCCTTCAAAGAGGCATCAGCAGCATTTACATTCAGAAATACCTCCTCTTGTTCATGGAAAGTCATCTGTTCTACCCCATACTGCCCACTTACACTTGATAGATTATCCTTGAGGATCAGTTGATTATGACCAGAAGATTGTGATCACCATTTCAATCATATCAGTAAGAAGATGATATTAGGCCAAATAAAACAGTGGTAAAAATGGAGAAAAGAAAAGTAGCATAACCTTTTCCAATGCATCACTAGGAAAAAATTTAGGCTTTTTTATGTGATAGGGGAGGCAAGAAAACCATAACAAGGTATCCTCAACATTTTTTTTTTAAAAAAAAAAAAACCACCATGATAGAACCAAGAAATCCAGAAAGATAGCAATGAAAGTTCAGAAGAGATCTCTGACTTGCCATGATCACAGAGATGATCATTAGAGACTGCCTTTTCCAAGAACAGGAAGTGCTGATCACATGATACAAAATTAATTTTCTTAAGACGCCAAAATTTAGGTTGGCAATGAGTGATAATTTTTATGATATTATCTATTGAGAAGACAATCTTGGCTTCATAGAATGGGCCACCAAAGGGTATGCTTTCTTCCCTAGGAATCTTCCATGTCCATTTGCTCTTACAGACCCTATTAATCATATCACTTGAGCCTAAACCCCATTGCTCTTTAGATACAAAAACCTAATTAGTCCTACAATTGCCCTGCACTGGAAATCCGATACACTTTTAGGCCATTCATCAAGCCCGCAACCCAAGAATTCAGCAATGCTGCATTTGATTAGTAATGATATCAAGAATCAGAAAATAAATCATCTCAAAAAGCTTCAAATAGAAAAAGTGATAACTCCCTCCATAACCACTAATGATAAGAAATAATCAACAGATTGCAAATGACACAACCCAAACCCATCCCTAGCCACTTCATATCCCAAAGCAATACTCTTCTCGATCTTAATCACAATGGATTATATGTGCAAGTATACAGAGGTGCATGCATATATGTTTACATATGCATGTATATGAACTTCTAAGAAAATAATAAGGTTAGTATATGAATGCCAGAAAAATAATGCTAACACTGAATTTGAACATAAAGTTTTAACAGTTCTTGAACTAATATCGGAATGAAAATGAACCCTCGAAAAGCTACAAAATGACAACCAACCTGAGGAACCCAGGCCCTAAGGCTTCTATCCCACTTGTATGTAGTCCCATCATCATCTGTGAATTCATCCTCACCATCTGGTGGTGACAGAATCCTATCAGAATCATCTATCCCGAAATCGTCTCCAGTGTTGCCAGGAAGAGATCCATTTTTTAACCTTTCTGCCTCAGCTTCTGCCTCTTTTACCTCCCTTTGCCATTTCTCAAACTCATCTTCATCATCGTTGGAAGACACTGCAGACAGAACAAAGTGTAAGACAGTCTTTTCTAGGAGCAAGAGGAGAAAAGATGGGGGGAAAGGATCTTCACCTAAAGTAGAATAGTTGGCTTTCTGTTCATTGTTAGAATGGGATCCATTTCTCAATCCAACAGATCCCAAAGTGGCCTCTCTGACCTCCTGCAACTTCTCCCCCTCGTTATCATTGTAAGAGAGTGCTGCATGAAACATCCAAGGTTAAGAGCATGAAACATCCAAGGTTAAGAGCCCTCATTCAGAAGATGGAAATGATAAATATGCTTGTGAAAATACAAATTTGCATTACATATGCATAAAGATATACAGACAGTATAAACAGGAAGAAAAGGAGATTCATCACCTGCTCTGGAATAATCAGATCCCTGTTGAGAAGTTCCTGACATCAACTCAGGGATTGAGGACAATGGCTGCCAGTCACTTCTTCCTTCGGACCATACAAGTGTACTTTCTAAGAGATACCCATTCACGAAATGCTCTGTCCAGGCGAAGCAAATAAGCAAAGGAGATGGTTCAATAGCTCATTAGACCAATTGAACATGTTACAGGTGAAACAATTGTCCTGAAACCTTGCTATTGGTTACTGGTAGAACTGAAATTCCAGAAAGCAGAGAAAAAAAAAATTCTCCAGTAAATTATAAGCTCCCACAAATGAAATTTCAATACATAATAAACCAAAAAAAAAGTTACAAGCACCCTTTTTTTCAGTCTTGTTCGTTCACCAAAACAATTCAAGCATGCTCCTTTTTATTCTTTATTTTTTTTTAACAGAATGGCACAAGGTTTCAAGACAATTATTCCATACTTTGAAACCTAAATAACTTAAAAACATCATTCAATGAAATACAGAACTAAACTCACCACGTAGCTCAGAAAACACATAAGGTCCAACCTGTTGTTGATCTTCACCTAGTATATACCATCCAGCTTCCGCAACTATGTTGTAATTGCCATCATAGCCATTTCCTGCACCTGTACAGTAAAAAGAAGAGAATCCCATTTCAACTCCTTTTAGTTGCATGCAAGAAAACATAAATACAAGCATAAACATGATTGCATGAACACTGTTTTAAACCACAATATTTTTCCTATCTATAATTCCTCACAACATTTCACGTAGCATTACAGAACCCATCAATGTCAACGCAATTTAAAACCATAACCTAAGAATTAAAACCCATTATTTATACACGCAATTCCACACTTAAAAATAAATAAAGTCACAAACTTTTTTATGTGTTTAAGATATCCTAAGAAAAAAAAACGACCAGAACATATCCGCAACAACTAGTAAAACCCAGATTAGAGCAGAACCCTAATTGACAACATTCAACCTAGTTAAACCTCTTACACAAGTAGTAACGATACATGTAAACTAAAAAAATCGGTTCTCTGAAGAAATATTATAACATCAAAAAAAAAAATTACGAGAAGTTATTATATTTATATAGCAAGTGTCAGTGCTAACCGGAGTATGGTTGTTGTTGCTGCTGGGTTTGGAGATCGACGGAGGAATCTTTCAGAGACGACATCGTTTTTCTTTTTATTACAGTGTGCTGCTGTTATTATTGGAGACGATGAAAAAAGGGCAGAAGAGTGGAGGGGGCCTAGGTGGAAAGGGATCGCATTGTTTGGATGTGACACTTTGAGCATAAGGATGTCCTGTGGGTTAAAATGACAGATGCGGTGTGGGAGTACGATAGCTTTTGATTTTCGGGTGGTTTTTGAAATTAAAGTTGAATTTATTTATTTTTTTGTTAAAAATTAAAAAGAATAAATTTATTTTTTTAGTTTTTTAATATTATTTATTATGCTAATATAATAAAAAAATTATAAAAAAAATACTTTAAAAAAAATTCTGTCATATCTTCAAAAACTCTCTTAGATAAAGAGAAGAATCATTTTGACCATTTAAATAATTTTTGTTTCTTAAATTGTATTTTTTATATATGTAATTACTTTTTAAATATTGATTTTAACTTGTTGAAATAACTTGTTTTTAATTTATAATTAATTATTATATATAAAAAAATTTATCTTAAAGAGTAAAAAATATTTTTTTAAAATCTAATAAAAAAAGTTATCAGAATATCAAACTGCATCACGAGTGTGTTTTGCTACATTGTATCAATTAAGTTTTAAAGAAATCATAAAAAAATATGTTTGGTTAAAGTATTAACCAACATTTTAAAAATATAAAACTCGTCAAAAAATAAATAAGGTAGAAACTCAATTTCAAAAGAAGCATTTTGCATTAGCTTTTTAAGAGTTGCAACCTCAATTTTTTTCTCTCTCAGCCAACAACACACACTATCAATAAGAGAAAAATAAAATCATCTAGATAGTAGTTCAGTGATAAAAACTTTGGATTAAAAGATTTGTTTCTTATGTGGTTTCAAGTTCGAGCCCTATTGTTGCTCATATGATGGCTACTGGAGGTTTACATGATCGTTAACTTCATGGCCCGTGGGATTAGTCGAGGTACGCGTAAACTAACCCGGACACCCACATTAAACTAAAAAAAATAAAAAAGAAATAACCGTTAAAAAAAAAACTTTCAAAATAACCCTTCTTTCTTTTATTTATTTGCAATACTACACATATCTCTTAAAATTCTTCTCATCAAACTTGTTTGAAACACTCATTCATCTCTCCTTTTTGGTTCGAAAATCGTATA
>Ga0325402_1000162_pt1 | contig 36849 bp, 18 predicted proteins | sample PopdelMetagenome_22_FD_207212 | JGI IMG/M metagenome (GOLD analysis project Ga0325402, IMG submission 207212) | Populus deltoides microbial communities from Bellville, Georgia, United States - Xylem-PdKOR-R3 | ecosystem: Host-associated > Plants > Phyllosphere > Stem > Wood/Secondary xylem... | reverse complement strand
ATACATATTTAATTTCTTTTGTTGGAAAAAAAATATCTAACACACCATACGAGTCAAATAGTTAGTTCATCATCTAGATGGAAACCCTTATTTTTTTTATTTTGGGTTTGGATTGTACCCGTTTTACCATGTTAAGCTATAAAAAAACCTTTAATTTTTTTTTTTGGGGATTGACACTCCCTATATTCTCTTTTCTTTTATTTTTAACACATTAAATATGATTGAGTACCCTTTATTATGTTTTAGTCATATTACAAACGATACCAGGTGAAAGGTTTTATGGATTTAAGTTTCATTTGTATCAATTTTAAACCTAGAGATTATTGAATTTGACTATTGTAATTCTTAGAAATTTCAAATTGAAAAAATTTAAAACTCATAATTTTGAGTTTCAGTCGAGCTTAAAAATATTTTTTTGATATCAAAATTATATTTGAAAAGTCATAAAGATGAAGTTTCAATGGTGACATTGACAAAAAAGAGTTTAATCCAAACATTTTATAAAAAAAAATGAAGAAAAAAAATTTGGTAAAAGGGGTGGTAATCCAAATGTAAAAAAAAATTAAGAATTTTCCATCAAAGTTTTTTTTATAAAAAAAAATCATTAATACAATAACTCATGACTGAGCACAGTTTGGGAACACTGCGTTTTACAAAAATTTAATTTTTTTTGTAAAAAATTAATTTTATTTTATATGTTTTAGATTGTTTTGATGTGCTAATTTCAAAAATAATTTTTTAAAAATAAAAAAATATTATTTTAATATATTTCAGTATAAAAAATATTTTAAAAAACAATCAAACTACAATTTCAAACAGAAAAAATAAATGAACCCATCCATGAGCAATTCTTTTACTAATTTTTAGTGGATGTACCACGCAGGTCAGTATTTTATTTTTGTATTTCTTGTTCAAATTCCAAATTTGCCAAATAACTTCACAAATTATAAAGAAAACCAGCTAATTGAAGAAAGACAAAATGAAGCCGAAGTATAGATTTATTTTTATGTTAATATACAGTAATATGAATACGAAAAAAATAGTAGAATAATGAAAAAAACTGATTAACATAAAATACACATGTAAATTTTGGTATTTCAAATAGATAAAGTTAAAGGTAAAGCACTCAAACGTAAATAAAATCAAAGATTGGGCACCTAATATACAGTTTTCTCCTCCTTTTGGTCCCAAGCAACTATGAATGCCATCGCCACCTTCTGAGTTCTGACTCAGATGATAGCCAACATCAAGCATCAGAACCTCCAGGGTCAACAGAAAAACAGCACCAAAGATCAACCCCAACAAGCTTCATCTCCCTCTCCAAAATAGCAAGACTACCAACTAAACTCCCGAGCCCCTCTGGTGATTTGGTCAAACTCCAGATTCAGGTAGGTTTACAGGTGTAGGCAAAATTTTGAGGTTCAAGAAAAAGGAAAACAAGTTTACAGAAGATCAGTTAATACTTGAAATTATTTTCTTATTACAAAAGGAAGACAGTCATATGAATCATGTAATATATACACTCACCAAACCTCGAAACTCTTCATACAATGCAATGATATAGGCTACAGTCGCTTGTTCAGCCAAAAACTCAAGGTGCCAAGTGGTACAATGAACTCCCGCTTTACAATCAAGACAACATACGAAAGGCACATTACAATCACAGGTGATTAAAGAGAAGTGGTTGGCAAAGAACCCATTAAGATAATAGTATCTTCGTCCTTCATTTTTTCTGGATGTGCCTTCGGAAATAGTCCAGAGAGCAATCCCAGATGCAAACTAGAGCCCGATCTCCTTCCCAGCACGAAACCACTGGCCTTACGGCTCAACATATTGGTAGACTCCATGACCTGATCTGCACTAAGGCGTGTCCCACAAGAGCAATTTGTAAGCTTTCTGAAGCAGGGCTTGTGGAATACTGATCCGCAAGAAGCACACCTTTCAATTTCACCTTCCTGTTTAAGTTGTTTTCAACTGTCAGAACGTATCTATGCCAACTTTTCAGTTATCAACTAGAAGGATGATATAGGAGTCTATCTTATGTTGCTTGCTAGTTGAAGGGCTATTCACTAGAGCATGAGATACACCACTACAGAGAAATCTTCAATTTTTTTCAATAAAAAACATTCATCATGCTACTGTTAAACAAAGCTCTACTATATGCAATTGAATGAATGCCCACCTGAAAAGGGAATATGAGGGAAGATGGATCATTACAAGCTTGTCGGGCACTGCAGGGGACTCCCACATCGCAGCATATGAGACATTGCTCTGTTATATGCTCCAGAATTTTCCTTGAAACAGTTTCCACCATCACCGGTAGTGCTGCAAAAGAAGTAGAGATGTGTTAAAGAAAAAAAACAGGGTCGCACAATTACACAGAACTCAGATACCTATATAAAAGTCCCAGGACATCACATGCACTGACAAAAGGAAAATTTAGGGTTCAATAAAGAAGCAGATAATTGCTATGCAGATTAAGTCTTTTAAGAAAAAGTTCTCCTATGCAGATTACAGTTGCTGGCTTAGCAAAAGACTCAAAGCCATATGAGCATGATCAATGGCACGTAATTACTATTTTATTTGACATGAAAAACAATTGTTGAGGCCCATTTGAGAGACAAGAGTGAGAGATTCCTGTATGGTTAAGAGTCAGTTAATGCATCAGAGCAAGGCAAATAAAGACTGCCACATAACGTCAAAGAAACTGATGATGCCAAGCTGTGGAAAAAAGTAGTAACTTCACACACACAAACAGAAAGGAACATGCAATGGAAGGGCATGTCAAAAGCTAGGAAACAAAAAAACAAAGTTAGATCAGCCAATTACAAAGAAATGTTTAGATCCAGCCTAACTGCTTGCAAATAAATCAACATAGACTTACATTAGATATTGGAATTGAGACTTCTGCACATGTAAACAAGGGCATAGACACAGATGGACTTGACAACAAGGCACAAGTTTCGATGAGATATCTTCCAAACAAAATACTAAAATAGCAATTAACTTGTGATTAGATGTTAACCTGCAAATGCCCCTTTTGAGAGATCTATGAGGTCTCTAAGGGGAAAAAAATCATTGCTTTCAAGAAGATATCTTCGAGAACCGAGTACTTTGTTGATGGTCCTGCGGAATGGACATCGAACATATTGAAGCATAGTTCCAATTTTTTTCCTGACACCCATAATATGGTGCAAGGCTGGGACCTTGGAGAATAAGAGAGGATTGACTGCGCTTACACAAAGCATGGGCTGCAAAAGAAAATTCATTAAGGGTATCTGGCAAAAACTTAGATTAGAACTCTGTGCATTGAATTGGAAGCTCAATATGGATCTATAATACTTGAAGTGGTGAAACATCAATGAAACATGCATGTGTTACTATCTAAATGAAGAATTTAGGGAACTACAAATTAGATTGATACCCCAAGCATACAAAAACTAACAATTAAATCAAAATTTCCAAGCATATAGACATGTGACAACCTGGAATGGGGTAGGCATCTACAATCATCATACTTACAAGCATGTCAAATCTTACCAAATATAGTCAAGGAAATGCTAGACAGTTGGATCATCAGTTAAAAATCGACTTTTGGCCCATTATAGTATGTAAGCAAGCACAAAAATGTGCTTGACAAACTTATTCCTTTCATGATTTTGTGTCAGTTATTTATCTATCCCTTGATTTTGACAATATCATCCAACGTAGAAGCATCCAATTATGCAGAGATTCTACAAATGACAACAGAAGAACCACTTCTCAAAATACCTGCTCATGGATGGAATCCAAGTATGACTTGGCCAGATGAGAAACTGGGTATTGATTAAAATCCCAATAATGTAGAACTCTTGCTGGCAAAACTGCAGTCTCGTTTGTGTGGCATGAAGAACAAAATAACTGACCAGTATACTCGCAAAGCCGAGGCTTTCCCCACCCAAGTGTCTGTACAAAGTCCTGCATTAATGTCATACCATCATCAAAATGCTTGTGGCATCCAGCACAAGTATAATGTTGCACTTCTAGCATCTGTTTAGTAGATTTGTGTGGCTGGATTTCAACAATAAGCGATATTGTCTTCCCTAAAGTGGAAATATTTCCTGCATCTGCCCCTTTGTTAGAAAATATAGACCGAGCAACTGGCATTCTTGCTGCAGGGGAACTAGGAAATGAACCTTGAGGACACAAGAACCAAACCAGTGCACTTGGGGGACTGGAAAAGAACCCAGAATGGATAGTTGAATGTAAACACTCCTTAATAAGAACACTTCTCTTAGAAACAACATCTGGAGATGCATTCCCGAATATTTTTCTAGATTCCTTTTCCACAGAGGACCAAGGAGAAGGAAGAGTCCAGCCCTGGTCAGCAAATAATGATTTCAGCCTGCGATAGAGCGTATGGAAATCACGATACCTGCGTTCAACCTCCCACTGGTCTTTGCCACTCCATACCCTTATTATATACATGGTGTATTCCTTCACGCCAACCAATCTTTCACTAAGGGAGACATCTCCTTTCTTCTGCTTTGCTCCTACCACTTCAACCCTATCAATTCTCTTTGGATGTGTAATTAGCGGGTAAGCCTCGTTGGTACCAGAAGTAGAAGCAGTTGACCCACCATCTCTTAGCGGCAGTAATAGCTGTGACTGAAACAAATGATTACCCTGAGGAAATCTAGCCCCTGGAGACTCACCAGAGTCAAGTAAAATTTCTTCCATTTCGTTGACAATCTCATCGTAAAATTCAATAAGCTCAAAATTCTCTGCCTGGCAAGAGAATTTAGGAAACGGATTAGAATAGATGCAGGTTAAAAAGCAACTTGAGAGCAACGCTGGAAATAGATTCCCTGCAGTCAAATAAAAAGGCAGCTAGCCACTAGAAAAACACACTTTGTGAAAAAACACTTTTGCAACAGATTGGTCACTGTATTGCTTCAAACTCTTCCAAACAATTACACCATGACAAAAACTATAATAATTCCAAATCGCCAACACAAAGCAATTTACTTCAAATTTAAAAGAAACACAAATTATAAGCATAAGATGATGCTATATCAGAATATGGGTCATCCAAAAGACTTCACAGGTTTGGCAGTAAGTTGTGTTTCCATTGGAGCTCAGCACATATACTTACATGCAAGCAATCTGGTTAAAAAGTTTGATAGTATCAGATTTCAAACATGTAGATGCTTAAAAAACATATCCATGCTCCTGAATACGTACAAGCCAGATTCTAGAACTGAGTTTTTATACAAGAACAAACATGTAACGCATGTTCCTTAAAACATTGCCAAGCAGATAATGCAAGTGAAAGTGTCAAATCCCATTTCCATCCCTGAAAGATTCTTTTCTGTGTGCTATACATGATAACCAAGCATAAAAAGTAACAAGACATCTAAAGGACATCTACAAATTGGTTCTATAATTTATAAACTTAGGAGGGTTGTAGAACTAATGTTACTAATCTGGTGCTTACGGAGAAGAAACTAATCATTAAGTTACCATGGAGACTAACCTTAACCACTGCAGAATGGTCTTCATAAAGAATCACAGAACCAGGAGCATTTTCTGATGCTTTTTTCATGTTATTTTCAAGCATTGGCAGAGTTGAATTTAATTTTTGGGTCACAAGGGATTCTGCACTTGCATTTTCTGAGTATTCAACTGCGCAGAAATGAAGTTGATTAGTTGTATCAGAAAGGGGATCTGCCTCTACTTCAAAATTCCCAGCCTCTTCATTTTCCAAAGCTTTTTTATCATCGGTACAAACAACTTCCTCGGATTTCACACATGGATTCAGACCTTCCATATAAGGATCTGTAAAATTCAATCCTAACCCTACGGGGGTTATTTCTACAAGAGGTTCCTGCTCCACCTCAAAGAAGTCGCTGACAGGACAACTTTTGTAAAGCTCTGTTGTGTCGTTACTACCTTGGGCTTGATTGCAGTTAAGAGAAATGTCTCTAGCATCTTCTTGCTGTGGTTCGCAATAGCCTGGAAAACCAAATGGCATGATCGAAGTACTTTTATCATCTTTGGCCAATTCATGATCACCTTGTACCTGACAACTGACTACAGAAATGTCTCTCATGTCTTCCACTAGATCCACAATAGAATTGCGTACACCATAAGGGATCTCAGTACCGGAATTGAGCTTCTCTCCCAAATCATCACCTTCACTGTCTTCAATGCCAGCATGTTCCTCAGTCACATCTTCCCCTATTTCTGCGTCACCAATAACAGGTGCTACAGTTGAAACCACAGGAATAGAACTGAAAAAGTTTCCATCAGTCGCCAGACCCTGCTCCTGCTGCTGAAATTTATCCAAGGTCAAAGAAGCTCCAATGCCTCCCCCAGTTTCTAGCTCAAAATCATCCCAATCGTCCGACCCAAAAGCCACAGACGAACCCATAAGCAACGGATTCTCACCACCTACTTTCCCTTCCTCACCAAGCAACACATTCCTCCTAAAATACATATTCTTCCTTTTCTCATCATCCGAACCACACCCACAAATGGAATCATCATCTTCCGAATATCCATATCTAGACGAACCCCCATCTTTCCCTCCATCAAATCCCAAATCTACCTCTACATCCAACCCACTTTGACAATCTTCATTCTCTCCACAGCCAACTCGACCCAAATCCCCTTTCCCAATCTCCCAAATCCTACTGTCCAATTCATTACCACTTGCTCCACAAATTCCCAACCTACCAGTCTCATTCTCTTCAAAACTGCCATCTAAACGATCAATAACCGAATTCAAAAGCTTTCTATCCTCCAAGTTCCTATTACCATCAAACCCAAAATCATCCAAACTTTTCAAAGACCCAAGATCAGACTCTATACAGTCATTAAAAGAGGCTCCAAATGAGCTACTATAGCTAGGTGTGCCCATAACTGAATTGGCGCTGCAGTATCGCTCGAACTCCGATTCTCCGCATGAGGAATACTGTGACGGAGAGGCGTCACCACCGTCCGAATTGATAGAGCGGAACGGATCAGGCCCCCTGGAGATGGTGTCGTGGGTCCCCTCTCCATCCATAATTAAAAAAAAACTGATTGTTACTGTTGTGGTGGATTGATTGACGTTGAAAACTTGATGAAAGTAAATGGAAGGAAGATGAGAGAGGAGAGCGAATTTGGAGTTTTGACAGAGAGACCGGAGAAGATGATTTTTCCAAACTGTTTTGTGTGAACGATTCAATTTTTAGACTATTTTTATTTTGAGTCAGACAAATTAAATTCAGAAACTGTTGATTACTACTAAATTTTTTTCTTGATTTGTCATTTACTTTTTTTTTTTTTTTGACACTCATTCGCTGCTTGAATAGAACAGTGAAAAATACAGGTATATTAAAATGAAAAAAATATATATATTAAAGTTCATTTACTTAATGAATTTTTTAAAAATATATATATTTAAATAAAACAAATAAAATTCAGAAATTATATAAAAATAATATATTAATAATGCAATTATCCTCACAAATAGTTATAAGATGGACCTCAAAATAAAAAGTTTATTTTCTTAGTTGATTTTTTTAGAAGGTATTAAATATTGTGTTAATAAATATTTTTTAAAATATTTTTTTATTTAAAAATATATTAAAATATTTTATTTTTAAAAATTTATTTTTTTATAATATATCAAAACAATTTAAAAACATTAAAAAATTTAAAAAATCTCTAGAAACAAATAGATTTTATATTTATTTTCAAATATATTAAAAAAACCTAATTTATATATATAATATTTTATGATGAAAAACAATTATAGGGAATTTCACATTTATTTTATTTTATTTATTTGTATCTAATTTTCAGTTTGATGCCAATATACTATTGAATACTCTATCCAGCTGTCAAATCTAGCCGGTCTAATTTGGAAAAAAAAACTTAGAATATCTCAGTTAGGTTTGGGTCAGTTTTCAAGATGAACATTCTAGTATTTATACTCAACTTAAAACCCGAATTTAAACCCGATCAGCTCTAAAAGTTTCTTATTCATTCAGGTCTAAACCATTCGAATCGGTTCAGATCATTATCCTTCGGTTCAGTTGAAATTCCCATCCCTAATTTTTTTTTTCTTTAAGCAAATAGAAAACATAACCCCAAATTTCCCCATATTGGCGCTCCCAGCCCTACCTCCAAAACCCCAAAACCCTAACTAACTTCAACAAAACACTCCCAGAGCCCAGAGGCACAGGAACCGTTCACATTCTGCCAGCCATGGCAATACCTAGCGAAGCAGCAGCAGCAGCCGTAGAAGCCTTAAATCGCCTAAAATCGACTAACCCACCACTATGGCTAGCACCATCGCCTTCTCTGTCTCAAACAGCACGCACGGCCTGTAAACATATCTTCTCTTCAATAAATCCCCATGTCCCTAAATCGCTCTTTGATCAACTTCTAATTGACGGGTTTGATGTTGAGCAGATTTGGCAGCAAATTGACTTACAATCACAGCCGTTGTTGTCCACTTTACGCCGTCAAGTTTTGCACTTTGAGAAGAATCCAGAGGAAATTAGAGTAAATGGTGACAAGGTCTCACAAGGGAAAAACAACGGTGTAGAAGAGAAGGAGGTGAAAAAAATTGATGGGGTTGGTAATGGTGACGACGACGACATGGATATGTATGAAATTGATGATGAAGATGAAGATGACGATGATGATGAAGAGGAGGAGGAGGAGGAGGAGGGTGGTGAAGAGGAGGTAAGTGAAGAGGAAGAGAGTGGAGAAGAGGAGGGAGAAAAGGGAGTGGTAGAGGATAAGTTTTTGAAGATAAAGGATTTGGAGGATTTTTTGGAGGATGAGGATGCCAAGGAATATGGACTAGATACAAAGAAGAATAACAAGAAAGACAATTTAAGTGAGGAGGATGACGAAGACGAGGATGATGATGAAGGTGAGGGAGGAGAGGATGATGAAGATGATGAGGTGATGCATACTTGTATAGTTAATCAAATTAGATTTGTGGATGCATGAACATTTTTTATGTGATTATGATAATTTGTTTGGTTTGGGAATTCTTAGATATGATTTTGATCTAGGATAGCGCGGATTATTGTTGGTTATTCAGTTTGCTGTAGTGGAGGTAGTGTTGGCAAAGTCATAATCAAATATAGCTTTTAATTAATCTATATTGAAGATCAATCTGGGATTATGCATATTGTAGATGTGTTATTTAATTGGATTAGCATAGATTTTTCCTTTATAAATTTTCAACTCTTTCCCTTTTTTTTATGGTTCATGCTTTTATACTCACTGGACATCTAATCATTCAGCTTGGGGTTTTTGGCGATGGTGATGAGGAAGATGAAGATGCAAGCAAGCATGCCAGGTCCTAATTTTGTTGTATTTATTTTTTGGGGTTTTTTTTTCCCGGGATGAGTTATTAGTTATAGAATCATAACTGAAGTTACATGGTGATAGTTAAAGCACTTCTTTCATTTATTTATTTGTTCCAGAGAAATCTCACGGAAACTTAGCAAGGCCTCCATTTGCCCTGTTGCTGGCAGCACTTCTTATGAAACTGTTGCTTCAATGGTCATACTGATTTGTATTTCATTTTCTTTTGCTCTTCTTAGTTCACCTCTATCACTAAGTCTTCATGTTCATACTGCTTCTAATGGTGCCACCAGCACCAGACCTTACTACCTTCCTTAAAAGTTTTTTTTTTTTTTTTACCTTGAATTACTGATTCTTGGTTTCTCTTGTGCATCGCTGAGATTCAGATATGAAGACTTCTTTGGCAGTAAAAGGAGAAAAATCTTAAAAAGAAAGTCAAAAGAAGACTCAAGCTCAGACGATGAACTTGATGATGAAGCAGTTGATGAGGTATTATGATGTGTTTTTATGTCTAAATGCATTCAATAAAGTTTCTGCTGTCTTTCCTGTGGTAGTATAATTCAAATTTTAAGAAGTGAACGTATGTGTAGATGTAATGGTGTTGTTATTTCCATTGTGCAGAGAAAAGGTAGACTTTCTACCCATGAAAAACAACTTCAGAAGCTTCAATCTGAGATAGAGCAGATGGAGAAAGCAAATTTGGAGCCAAAAACTTGGACCATGCAAGGAGAGGTAACTATGGCCTTCCTTTAATGTCTAATTAAGAAAATTGCTTTTATGCTTTGTGCTTTATTATTTTTATTCGTTTTTGGATATAATCCTACCCAATCCAATCGATATTAGGTTTTGGTTTTGATGTCACATACAATGGACTTTGCAACAGGTAACTGCTGCAAGCAGACCCAAGAATAGTGCACTAGAAGTTGATTTAGACTTTGAACACAATATGAGGCCTGCCCCTGTAATCACTGAGGAGGTTACTGCAACACTGGAAGATATGATTAAGAATAGGATCATTGAGGTAAACTTCAATTTTTAATGAATTTTCTTATGTATCTTGATGTCTTGTTAAGACATCACTGTTTGACTTTATTTCAAATGTTTAGTCCAAATTTTCTTGCTAAGTGTTGATTGCTTGTAACAAATTGATTATGATTTATGATTTCTGTGTCATGCAATTTTTCTTTTATTTTGCACTTAGAAACCAAGTAGAATTTTTCGCAGTTGCTTCAAGGTAAACTGCAACTATATCTATGTGATGGCCATGTGATGAGCTGATGTACCTCAGATGCGCGCACACTTGCTCACATGCATATGTACACTATCCCAATGTTATGTTGCAGTGGCAACAGGGTTGTCTTTGTTGAGGTTCATACACAAGTCTTCTTTTACTATGAGAACACTGGTTTATATGTGGCTGTTTTTGTTATGAGAAGTTGGTGACTAAACATTGCAATTGTTACTGGACATATGCATGATTATTTATTCAAAGCCATGGCACAGTTCTTCAGATAATTTGAACAATGTCTGTCCAGAATTTTCTGGTTTTTAGATAATGGTGAACATTTGTCCAATTACTCGTGTTCTTAAAGTTGGCAGATGAATGGGTGATATTAATGGCAGAGCAACTTCCTCCTATGATTTTGGCTTTTCCAAATTTCTATACACGCAGAAAAAATTCCTAAATCCTAGGTCAAGCTTTCAGAAAGAAATTTTCTACCACTGTACCTGACAATATGAGTAGCTTCATGGAATTTTATGCTTTGTTATGGGAAAAATTTTGGGTATATTTTATCTTGATCTTTCTTGTTTTGAATCTATATAACTGGTTCCTTTGTTCAGATCTTGCTGCTTCTCATTTTGAATTGGACACTGCTTTGATACTTTGCTATGTTAGACATTGTTGTCTGTGTGCGTGCATGCACATGCTGACTTTTTAACCAGAAACAGTCTTGCCATGATGATCTTAGGGACAGTTTAATGACATTCAGAAGGCTCCCAGTTTACCCTCTAAAGCACCGAGAGAACTGAAAGAGTTGGTAAACAATATTACTGGTAACATAGTTTAGTTTAGTTTATTTTCCATTGTTCCCTGTTATTATATAATATTAATTCTGCTCGCTGTATTTTTCATAAAATGTGCAGGATGATAATAAGAGCAAGAAGGGTCTTGCCGATGTTTATGAGGTTTGTCTATCTTAACCAGCATGCTTTGTCGGGTTTCCAATTCTGGATAGTGGATCCTATACTGTTCTTAATAGTTTCTGAGCTTGATTGTTTTCTTCTGTTGTTGAGCTCGTGTATTGAATCCAAATTTCTCTCTAATTATTTACAGGAAGAATATGTTCAAAAGACAAATCCAGCTGCTGCACCGTTATCTTTCTCAGATGAACAGAAGGAGGTAGATATTCATGATGTTGTTGGTACTATTATTATTTCTCCTTAGTTGTTTCTTCATTACAAATTTTCATCTCTTCAATGACTCCAGCACATTGCATTTTAGTATTATGTTTTCTATGTCCTCCTGATTTTATTACATTGACATCTTTGATTTGTGTAATCTTGTTTTCTTTTTTTACTTAGGCAAGTGTCCTGTTCAAAAAACTGTGCTTGAAGTTGGATGCACTTTCTCACTACCACTTTGCTCCCAAACCTGTATGTTTCTCAATCCACAAAATGACGTCCTTTTATCCACTTTTATTTTAAAAAAAAAATTGATCCCTTTTGTGTGACTTTGATAGGTCATAGAAGACATGTCTATCCAAGCAAATGTCCCTGCTCTTGCTATGGAGGAGGTAAAAGATATCTCCCTATCCTCTTCGGTCTGAACTTTGTTTCTGACTTGACTTGCTAATACACAGTCTTCCATGTATAGATTGCACCCATGGCAGTTTCAGATGCAGCTATGCTGGCTCCAGAGGAAGTTTTTTCAGGCAAAGGTGATATTAAGGAAGAAGCAGAACTTACTCAGGCTGAGAGGAAGAGGAGGAGGGCTAACAAGAAAAGAAAATTTAAGGGTGAGATTTGATAAGAAAGTTTAGTATTCTCTCAAAAGCCTTGCATATCTAGTTGATTGCTTCTTTCAGCTTATAACACCATGAAAAGAAAGATCAATTAGTAGTTTAAAGCATCCAGAAGAAAGCTGCTCAATTCTCACCATTCTCTCTGTCTCATCTGGTTTTTGCCTGCATGTTCGATCTTTCCTCTCATATTAACCATTAATTGATGATTACAGCTGAATCGGTTAAAGGGATAGCAAAGAAGGCACGAGAGAACACAACACTATACCACGATGGTGGTGAGTGTTCATCTTTACTGTCAGGTGTCATTATTTTTGGAAGCTTAAATTAACCCAATTTGACAGTCACTAAACCTCAATTTTTTATTAAAATGCAGGCAAGGAAGAATAGTGACTTGTTTCATCGTTATATCCTTGCACAAAGAGCCACAGAACCTTTTGAAGTTATGGTTTCAAGTTTAGGACCGCCAGATGGAGAGGAGAAACAGGAGAAGAGCGGTACCTTGCAGCACTGTAAGATGCCCATTTGTTTCATGCTTTTAACAATCACTGACGAGAAGAAAAATATGCCAGAAGAAGAACTAGAAAGATTTGGGATATAGCTTGAAAGAAGCTCGGTGGGATGTTGGCAACCATAGGCTATTATACCTTTTATACTTTAGAATTAGAATTTAGAGTTGAAAATATTATTCAACCTCTGATCAATGTTTGACACATTATTATTGCATTTTATTGTCCTTAGGCTGGTTCTGTCATGCAATGTGAAATATGAATCAGAAGTTAAAGCAAGGATGAATGATGAGAAGCATTACCTGGAAGAATATAGGGGAAGCGGTTCTTTTGTTGAACTATTTACTTAGGGGACCTAACTGGGGCAAAGAGCTCTACAGAAACAAAGTGCGTAAACAGGACTTTAACTTTCTCTTCTTATTTTGGCAAGTTGTCAGAAATAAGCTCTGTTCTCGGCTCTTGAAATGCATCTTACACGCTTTTTTTCCCCACAGTTATCGAAGCTCCTCTTGAAGCTAATCAGAATTTATCCAGGAAGATAGATATTTGAAAGAAAAATTATACTTTTTATACCAAAAAACTTGGGGTGCACGCTGCAACAAAAAATACTCAGGTTGATTGTAGATAATTATTTAATATTTATATTAAATTTAATTCAGCAAGTCAATTTTGAAATTTCTTTATTTGATTTTTTATTTAAAGTTAAATTATGTAAAAGTTATTTTGATGTGATTCGATCAATTTGGCTAGTCTAGAATCATTTTGGCTATTAAAAAAAAAGTTTGAGGATGAAATTGAGAGAAAAAAAAAAGAAATTGACATAAAAAACCTCTCAACTCAATTTCTTGTCTAACCCGAGTTTAAATGAAATCTTATTAAAGTTATCTTAATATGACCCGGTTGATTTAGTAAAAAGGATATGAGGATAAAATTAACAAAAAAAAAATTTCTATTGACTTGACTCCTTGCTTAGTCTAAGATTAAAATTAAATCGTGTGGAAACTATTCTAATATGATCTAGTCGACTTAGTTGGTTCAAAAGCAACTCAAGCCATTGTTAAAAAAAGGCTAGAGATGAAATTGAAAATAAAAATACCAAATTAAAATAAAAAAATAGGAAAATGGAAAATAAATGGAGGGTGAATTGAAAAAAAAATGTGGCTATTTTTTTCTATTTTGCATTCTCCCTCTTTTCTTGGCGTTTCCCCATTTTCTTTTCTTTTATTTTTATCCTTTTTTCCTCAATTTTATTCTTTAACAATTATTTAATTTTGAATTAGTCTTCATAAATTGTTTTAGTTTTTTTCTATGAGATTATCACAGTCTCAAATAAACATCGTGATATTTTATTTATACTTAATTTTATAAGCATCTATTTTTGTTATGGTATAATTAAATAAAATTTTTTTTTAAGAAAATAAAGTTCTTAAACTCGGTGTCCCCACACCTTTTGTTGTTCTATATTTAATTTTAATTAATATGAGCTTTAGCATAACATTATTTGTGAATATTTTTGTTTTAAAATATTTTATTTTAACTATATGAATTAAAATCAATTCCTATAAATGGATAAAAATCTTATGAATCTTATTCTTAGAGAATTTTTTTTTTTTTTTGATGTTAGAAGAGCTTTCCAAAACAAGTAACATTAGTTTAGAATGATTTAGAAAATTTATTATGTGTTATTTAGGGTTTAGCATAGTATTTAAATAGACATATAATTAAAAAGGAGATTAAATTGTTTTTTAGGAATTAATATTGGAGTATATTATAAGAATTGTATTATATTGATAGCTTTTTTACTTAGAAGGTTAATGTAGAACAAGAGTACAAAACTTAAAGGGCTGTAAAAATCTTTATTTGAGAGGGATAGATTGATTAAGAGGGGGAAAACCCTATAAAAGAGAGTTAAAAGAGGGCGTGATAAAGATAGAAACCATGTGGAAGAGGGTTGGAAGAATATTGAAATAAAACACTAAGTTTCAATCTCAATTAATCATAAATGTATAAAAATCCATCATCAATTAGCTCTTGGTATGTGTTGAATGAAAAACAAAATTGCAAAAAATTGAGTAAGATGATTACCTACTTTGCATAAAGGTTTTCACTTTCTTAAATCAAGCTCATAAAGTTTTGATCATTTCACTGATTTGCAATGATACTTATAGACCACATAAGATTGCAAACCAATTTCTGCAAAGAAAATGACAAGACAAAATGAAAATAAATGAATTGCAAAAAAAAGAGTAAAAGATATCTCTTATTTGGTTGTGAAATAGATTGCAATAGTAGACTCAAGAATGAGATTTATCCCATAGTAAAGACACTACCAGAAAATTACAAAAAAATAATAGAAACACCAACAAAAAAATATTTCGTTGCGGTTTTATTGATATAAAATGTGATGAATATATTTTGTCAGTAATTTTCGACGAAAACAACGATGGAATTAAAAAAAATCAACGGTAATTTCATCGGCGATTTTAAAGTGATTTAAAACACGACAATCTTCTCTTCTCTCCCATTTCTTCTTCTTATTTGATTTCAATTCAAACCCTAAACTTGATCTTTCTCCTACCCACTTCAAATCTTTGACAGCCACCCTAAAAAATCGAGCCTCCCAACCCAGTGCAACTTCCCTCCCTTGGTTCATTTTCATTTTCTATATTGCAATAATCTCAACATTTCATTTTTATTTTCTTTTAGATTATTTGTTTATATATAATTTGTGTAGGCTTTGCTGAATTAGCAAGTTGTTGATTATCCAAACTTTAAGCTTGTGATGGTGGTACATGTATATATGTATATCTTCTTTTGAGATTCTATTTTGGTTAATTCTTTTATGAGTTTTGAATTTTTTAAAAGTTTTCTTTACCTAGGTTTGTTGATTTGTTTTCATTTTTTGGATTTGGGTTAGGTTTTTGGCTTCTAGATTTCCTTTTTGTAAAGGAAATTTTGGTTTTTGGTTAAAGAATATAGGTATTTGAAAAAGAAAAACAATGTTTTATTTTGTGGGAATGTATTTAAGGTTTGGGTTTAAGGAGTTAAATTTTCTTATTTTATGACAAGGGTTTTGATTTTTAGCTAACTAAGATGGGTAGTATTCAAATTCCCACAAGCAATGGTCACTATTGGATCTTATACTCTTTGATTCTTTGATTGTGGCTTGTAATTGATTATTTCATAATAAGGTTGTTGATGGAAATTAAGGTAACATGTTGTTGTAATATTTATACTTATTAGATTTTTGCTTAAATTGGAAACTTCCTTTTCCTTTTCTCTTTTCTTTTTTCCATTCCATCTCGTTGATCTTATACCATATGTATAATACTAGTCTTTACCTTAAGCAATACATCAACAATTCCAAGTTCCATATGCCATGTTAGGGCAAGGAATGGGTCATGAACCATTCCAAGTTCCAACCCAGCTCCTAAAGGCTAAAGGTACTGGGTACTAGCCACTTAAAAACCCACTGACTATCTTGATTAATTTAGTGATTATATTTATTGTTATTGTTGTATATATGGTTGTAATGGAGTGATTGCTAAATAGGTTTTATTGTGATGTTTATAAAGTATTTCCCAAAGAAATGTATATTACTTTTATGGATGATGTATTACTTTTATGAATGATGAAATGCTTAGACCATAAAGCATAAAACCCATAATCTCTTCATTTTTGTTTTCGTAAAATGAAGGGTCTATGCCATGTTCATATTGTGTTCTTGGACAACCAGGTGATATAACATGCCAACTCCAAAGTTGTTGAAAACCTTTTATAAATGTAAGATGCTTTCAGTTCTTATTAATGTACACTTACCTTCTGTTTTCCACGCTACCTGTATAGGAGTGTGGTTGCTAGTGTTTTTCACTCAGAAATGTATCAAAATAATATTTTTTTATTTTTAAAAAATCATTTTTGATATTAGCGCATAAAATGATCTAAAAACACCAAAAAACATTAATTTAAAGTAAAGAAAAAAAACTTTCAATTTTTTTCAAAAGCGTTTTTGAAACGCAAAAACAAACAAGGTCGTCTATGACTTCCTTTTTTTTTGGTTAAAATAAAGATGTCCTACATCATTGAGCTCTCAAGTTTGCAATTTTTTAATATGATTTTGTATGAGTGTGTGTTATAAGATGTGCACAATGTCAAATGGCAGAGTTACCTCCTATAATTGAAAGGATTTTGGATTTAATCATAAAGTTATGATTGTAAGGTTCATGAGTCACTACCTAATATTATGGTCATTAGAAAACCTAATGGTCTACGAGAGTCTAAGTAAAGGGATTAGTTGTGCAAGGAAAAGACACATCCCATTTAGTGCACTTTACCTACGGTAAGCTACATCGTTAATTGATTATTAATTTAAGACATGTTTCTATTTGTTCGTCTCATCTAAAATTCAAGACAGATCCTCCCTCGCGAGAAAGTCTCTATCTTATCATGTTATATCTCACCATTTTAAGGTCCAAATTTTAATATCGTATTTATTTCCTATTTTTGTATCTTTAAAACCCAGGGATATACTTTACAGTGTAATTTTATACCTCCAAATATTAAAATCTACAACTAAATCCTAACACTCTGAATACTAATTAAACAAATTAATTGTTGTGGAATTTTTGGTATTTTGGTCAAACTTTAATGGATAATCATAAACTGGTGATGGTATCCATTTCGTATTTTTTAAAATATGATAAAAAAAATGTGATTTTATTCTTTTTAGAAAATATGCATGAAACACTTTTAGAATTTGACCATATACATGAAACAAAAATACATATTTTTTGTATTTTTGAAATGAGGAATTGTTTAGGAATTGTTTTTAGATTTTTTGAAACTTTGGAGAGAACCGAGTGTTTTTAATACTGAGTACGTATCTTACAGTGTAAGTCTATATCCTAATATAAAATGAAATCCTTGAAGAAAAACATTGTTTTTTGAATTTTTGAATTCTTTTGAATTTTTTGGAGAAAAAATAAGGTATATTTAATATCGGGTCCGTATGTTACAATGTAACTCTACTGCCGAATGTTAAATGAAATTCTTGAATAAAAACACTTTTTTTATGTTTTATGAAACAAAGGAATTTTGTTTTGAATTTTTGATTTTTTTTTTAATTTTTTGAAGAAAAAATTAGGTATATTTAATAACAGATCCATATCTTACAGTGTAAGTCTACAACCTTTTATTAGATAACAATGTTGGGAAATCATGTAAGGGACCCATAAATATTTTTGAAATGGTCAACGAATATTTTTTTTTTCCAAATTTGTTTCAAATTGTTAAGGGTCTATTTGGCTAGATACACAAATATAACCAAATTAAATGTAAACAAAAAATTATAGGGCATGTTTGCCAAACACGCACTTAATCTAAAATCAGATGCGTTAAAAATATCTTTAAAGTTATCTTTGGAAAACACGTTCTTAAGAGCCAAAAAGGAGCTTATTTCTTAAAAAAAAACATGGCGGCCAAACATGCCATTAATGATAGATTTGGGCTGGGCTTATTGGGCTTAAGACTTGAGCCCACGTATATGGGTTGGGATCGGGCCCAGCCCGACCTGATTTGTTGGGCTAATAGATAACCTAACAAGCCTTTTTTGTGAAGTGGGTTGGACCCAGCCCATCCATACGAGTTGGGCTTAGGTCCAACCCACATAACTTGTTTACTAGTCCAACCAAGTGACCAAGTTATTGGCTTTTACAAAACATGAATTATTTCACGTTTTGCAAGCTTATGAAGGTAAAATATTTAAAAGAGAGAAGGGAGTATGAGAATTACCTAGGTAGAGGAGGTGCCTGTTGGTGGAGCTTTAAACATGACGTAATGGTTTGTTGGAAGATGAATGGTAGTTGTTAGAGGCTGGAGAAAAAGTTATTGGTGGAGAAAGCTCACGGGCAGCTGCTTTAATGGATAAAAACAAATGTTTGTGTGGTTGATAAAGGCCTTTTATCACTATTGTTAGAGTTGTTGGCTAATAAGGAGATGTGTTTCAGGTGGTGGTGGTGTATACTGAGGTGAGAAGTTGGAAAGGCAAAGGGGAAGGTTGGTTTTTTTCTTTATTCTTTTTTTAAAGAGCAACTAGTGTATAGGTGATTTTTCTTCGATTTCTTCCCTTTATTTTTCTCCTTATTTTTTACATGAAATTTACCCTTATTTATAAGGAATGAAAGAGAGACATCTAGTCTTTATTAGTGATGAATCTTGGTCATTGATTCAAATGAGAAAAATCTCAACCGTTGGCTAAAAGTCACCATCATAAGCTGCTAAAGTCAAGTTGCACAAGCTGATTGGGTCATTATTTTATGACGGCATTGCAGTGACTACAAAGACAACCACCTAGTGGGAATCAAGTTGGAGTGTAGTACAGTGTTGGGTCATGAGAGTGATGGCTTATTTGTTCTGTTTGGTGAAAAGATGATACATTAAATACTTTCAAAAAGCAACCACTCAGGCAACTTTTCAAGTATAGAAGTTGAAGGTGATAAACAACACTAGACCACAATGGCTTGTTTGTTTTGTTTGATAGAGAGATGATGCATTAAATGCCTCTAAAAAGCAGTCATTTGAGCAATTTTTCAAGTACAAAGATTGAAAATGATGAATAGTGCAAGACGACGATGGCTTATTTGTTTTGTTTGGTGGAGAAATGAGGCATTAAATGCCTCTGAAAAGCAATCACTCGAGCAGTTGTTCAAGTACAGAGGTTAAAGGTGATGAATAGTGTCAGACGACGCGTCGTCTAACATTATTTGTTTTACCTTCGTTGACCATAACGATGTCGTTTTGGTCAAAAGAACACCAAAATACATTGTTTCATTTAAATGAAAGAGCACAGTTTTGGTGTTTAGGTTTATGTAGGTTTAAAAATCTCATATTTTAATTTCAACCCTCAATCTTTAAATTTATTCAATTAATTCCTCAATTGAATTTTGATTCTAAGAATCAATCCAATCCCACCCCTTCCAAATCTTAAAATGACCCTATAAGTCTAGCACTTTTTTTTCAATTTGGTCATTGGTCTTGAATATCTCAATTTCATCATCAATTATCCTTCACATTTTTAAAATTTTCAATTTTACCCCTGATTTCAGTCGATTTCAGCCTCTGAATGTGCCTCTTTCAACTTGATCTTTGGTTTTGAAATTCTTTGATTTTGCCCTCAATTCACCTTCAAACTTCTAGTTTTTTCAATTTCACCCCTGTTTTCAACTAAATTTGACTCATTAAAAGTATAGTTAAGTCCTTACACCTAATTAAACCTTTTAATTTGACCCAAATTAATTCTTAAACATAATTAAACCTTTAATTTGGCTCATGATTAAATCAAATTGGCTTATTAAAAAAAATTAAGTCCCTATACTTAATTTTTATGCAGATTCGTCCAATAATCATTTAATTTGACCTTGGATTTGTACTGTCTCTTCAGTCTTAGGTATAATAGGATATGATTAGGCTTCCAATTTTGTCCAAAACTATAGCTTGATTCCTCCATGCATTTGAAACCCTTCTCAACCTATTTTTGCCAAGTTGCCATTCTTTTTGTTATTATTATTTTATTTTATTTTATTATTTTTAAAAAGAAAAAGGTAAATTTGGGGGAAAACCTAAAAATTAGGTATGACAACTAGCATCCTAGTTTTCCTAGGCTGTTAATTTTATTAGTATTACTCTTATAATTTTATAGGCATATTATACAAAATCAAAGATTGATTGAATATTTTCCACATAATTAATAGACTTTTTCCATAACCTAAGTGTTAAATTACATATCTATCTTTTATAAAATGCATCATTTCCAGTCCCACTATTATAGTTATGGACAAATAAGAAACTAATATTTACTTGATTATAAAGCAAACCTATAAAAATCATTTGGTCCAAATGTTAATCACTCTACAATTCAGAAAGCAAACTAAAGCTAAAAGACCATGAAAAAACTAGTTGAACCTTTCAAAACTTTGAAACAAATTTCTACAAAAAGATAACCAAAACCCTTAAACAATACATATAAGATTCGTCAACACTAAATGTGAATAAAGTACCCCCAAAACCATCCCCACAACATCAAACACTTTCTCAATTATCCAAGCAAATTGTTATTATTTTATTTACCACACTATATTCTTCCTCTTCCTACAAGAAACTACCTTTCTTTTCTTATATTCACATTTCCTTCACACTTCCTCCTCCTATAAGACACTAACCTTCTTTTTTTATTTTAACATTTCCTCTTTTCCTTTCTTGAAATCTCATCAATATAAACACAAGCACACTTTTCTTGATCACCTTTTAATATTTTCAACATCAGTACTTTAAGTTTTTCCAATAATATCCAAATCAATAATATGTGTTGGTCATATTGTGTAACATAACTATTGATTACCCTTTTACAATCTAATATGGTTGTGGTCATCCAAGTTTTAGACATCTTATTTTACATGAAAAATGTACTAATGTTTCATATTAGCTCTAAATTATACCTTGTATTAGGAATATAATATGCATATCAATCAATTACACTTTATAAACCTCACTTATCAACTTGTGATACCCCTGTGCTATGCGACAAGGGTAATGGTTTTATGGTCAATAAATGGTGATCTCTATATTTCAATATGATCGTCGATAATATGTTCATGCTAATAGGTTGCTCGACTCAATCACCACTCTTCTAAGGATCCCCGAGAATCATTTACCTTGTAGGAAAAAAAAATAGGTACAGGTTGCGAAGAGTACTATAGGTGCTTGGAGTGGATTCTAGTAAACTATGGATAAATAAGCTTAATGTTCAAGTCAAATAAGTCGAAGTATTTTGTAATGGTATTTGAGGCTATTAAAGCTATAAACCATAGTAAGCTTGATTGAGAAGGTTATAGTAGTGTTTATAGTCTTCAACCATTGAAGGTAGATGGTCTTAGTGAATGGTCTTATGGGATCCAAGAGAAATACTTTGTATAAAGAAATGAGGAGTTCCTTAGAGCATGTAAGGTAAATGGTGGCATATATGGGTATGACTCTAATGCGATTAAAAAGTTGTGTATGTGTGGCAATGAGAATTATGTATCAAATCAAATTGTGATTCAGGGACAGACATAACTTTTTATGTCTTCTTTTAGCATTCAATTATTTTATAGAGTTCGCTACATTGTAGTTCATATAAAAAAGATTAAACATAAAAAAAATATCGAGGTTATAAGGAATTATTTGGCATTGTTATTAAATTGACCCAACGGATTAACTTCAAAACCTCATGACCATCAACTCCTTGCCTAGTTTAGTTTTAAAATTAAACCATTAGAAAGTTCTCATGACATGACCCAATTGACTTAGTGGGTCTAAAGTCAATCCGAACGATTGGTAAAAAAACATAGTCTGGTTTAAAAAAAAAATTCATGATGACTTTTTTTTAATATTGAGATGTTAACACATTGGATCGACTTAGGCTTTGTGACTTAACTCACCAAATTCACGATCTAGGTGGTGTACTCCACTAGGTTTAAAAACTTTGTTTTTCTAAACTATTTTTACTTAATTATATGATAATAAAAACAATCGCTCCTAAAATTAAGCACAAACCAAATGTCAAGATGTTTGATTGAAATTACAATAATCTCATAAAAACAAACCAAAATAATTTATAAAGATAAATTCAAAATCAAGAAAATGTTGAATGATAAAATTTAGAAAAAGATGGATGAAAATGAAAGAAAAAAAATGGGGAAAATGCAAAATAATAAAATAAAGCCACCTCCTTCATTGTTTTGTATGAATAGTAAAAAAGGTAAGTTAGCACCCTAACTCTTTTAGATAAATTACATAATTTGATAGGTGGATGTTACACCATAGGCCGTACTCTTTTTTCTAAGGTAAAAAAATAAAGAATGTCCAAGTTGTAGGGATCTTTTTAGTAGCAAGTTGGTCAATCATGAAATCTTATAACTTGTTAGAAAACACATAAGAAGAAAAGACTACTAAGAAAACTAATGAATTTATTAATAATGACCCTCTAGAAGTTGAGGAGAAAGAGGAACCTAGAAAAAGTAAGATGGCTAAAATATCTTTAAAAAATTATCTTAAATTTCTAACTTGTTTGTTAGAAAATAAACCTCAAAGTTTTAAAGAAACAATTCCAAGTCCAGAAGCACTATTTTAGAAAGAGGCCATAAATAATGAGATAGAATTCATTATACAAAATCATACATGAGAACTTATGGATCTTCCTCTTGAAATAAACCATTAAGGTGCAAAAGGATATTCTAAAGGAAGATGAAGGTTGATGGATCTTATAATAAATATAACATTAGACTCATAGTAAAAGGTTACAAGCAAAAGGAAGGCTTGGACTACTTTGATATATACTCACCAATTATAAGAATAACATCCATTCATATGTTAATTGTTATAGCTGCCCTTAACAATCTTAAGATACACCAAATAGATGTTAAAACTGTTTTCCTAAAGGTAGACTTAGATGAAGAAATCTATATGAAACAACATGAAGGATTTAAGTTTCTAAAATAGAAAATAATGGTGTGTAAGCTTGTTAAATCATTATATGGTTTGAAACAATCACCAAAATTATAATACGAGGAGTTTGACAACATAATGCTATCAAGTGGTTTTAACATCAATAAATGTGTTTATGTGGAAAAAAAACCAAATACAATATATGTCATAGTTTGTTTATATATAGACAATATACAGATTCTTGGCGGTAATACTAATATCATTAAAACCACTAAGAAACTATTGACTGATAAATTTGACATGAAAAATATAGTTGTAATAGATGTGATTGGCTGTAATACTAATATCATTAAAACCACTAAGAAACGATTGATTGATAAATTTGACATGAAAAATATAGGTGTAATGGATGTGATTTTAGGAATTAGAATTTATAAAACACATGATGCCTTAATATTATCTTAATGTCATTACATTGAGAAGATTCTTGATAAATTTGAGAACAATAACACCAAGACACTAGTTGATGATGTAAGCCTACATTTATCCAATAATATTGGTGATGCAATATCTCAAATATTCAATAACCATTAGAAAGTAATCCATATTTCTTATAAACTACATTAGACCAGACATAGTATACACAGTGGAGAAACTAAGTAGATATATAAATAATCCAGGCAAGGATCATTAGCAAGTCATTATAAAGGTTCTCGTATATATGAGATACACCCTAACATATGGATTGCATTACACAAGATATTTGATTGTACTTAAAAGGTATAGCGATGCTAATTGGATATCTGATACTAAAGACTTAAAATTCACAAATAAATTTATCTTTACTATTAAAGAGTTGCAGTCTTTTAGAAATCCTCTAAACAAACTTACATAGTCAAATCCACTATAGAGTCTTGAGTTTATAGCTTTAAACAAAGCTAGTGAAGAAGCAGAGTGACTTTGAAACTTTTTAGAGGATATTCCAAGTTAGCCAAAACCTATGCCAACCTATATGCATACATTATGATAGCCAATCTGCAATTAGTAAGGTAAAAAAAAGTTATATAATGGTAAGTCTCGATGTATACATCGAAAACGCAACATTGTTAAGTATTTTCTCTCAAATGTGATTATCTCTATTGATTATGTAAAGTCAAAGGATAACATTGTGGATTCGCATACAAAAGCCTTAATAAGAGATCAAGTCGATAAATCATCAAGAAGAACGAGATTAAAGCCTATATTCAAAGAATTGTCATGATAGAAACCCAACCTAGTTGACTCGAGATTTCAAGATCTAGGTTTAAAAGGACAACCTTATATGTCAACTCATCAGTATCACTCTTACCCATTCCTATGATAAAAAACACTACCTGCAACGAAAACTAGGATAAGCTAAGCTTTGTATTTTATTATAATTGTAATGGTGCTAATGATAGTAATGATTGTGATGATAATATTAATAATTGTGATCATAATCAAAATAATAATCATAACAACAACAATAATAATAACAACAATGATAGTAGTAGTAATGATGATAATGATACTAATAATATTACTAATAATACTATTAATAATGATAATAATATTAATAATTGTGGTAATAATAATAGTTTATTATGATAGTAATAATAATAATAGTAGTAGTAGTAATAGTGGTAACAACAACAATAACAACAATAATAGTGATAGTAATAATTGTGGTGGTGATAGTAATAATAGTAATAATTGTGATAACGATAATGATAATAATCAAAATGACCTTGTAATAATGTGTTTTGATATATTAGTTATTTGTTTCTTCAATTTATTCCTCCTACCAAAACTATCTTTTTTTTTTCTCTTATAAATGTTTTTCTATTGTCCTTATGAATAATTGTTATTCCTTTTTTTATTTAGTTTTTTAATTTCAATTTTCATGTATTTTTTATTTGGTTTTTATCCTTTGAATTTTTTATTTTTTTCCTTAACTCTTTTATAAAAGTTTTATTGGTTTTTGATCTCACCCTTCAATCCAGGTTTATAGTGTACTACTTTTTTTTTTAATTTTTCCTCATTCTTTTTTTTTTGCTTGAGTTATTTTTCTTTTCAAATAAACTCTCCAATTGAAAAAATTTAATTGCCCTCTAATTTATTGTTTATTTTAATTTTCACCTTCATTCTTTTAATTATCAATTTTTATTTTAGATCATTTTAGTTTTTTTTTCCGTTATGTTTTTCCACCATGTTTGTTGACCTGGTCTAATTTTTTTATATTTTTTAATCCAATTTCGTGCTCTCATTGTTTTTTTTCAAGGTATCATAATTTTTTTTTTAATCCAATTAATATCATTGTCTTTTGTTTTACTATCTAATTAAAATAAAACAACTCATTAATCTCAATTTATATTATAACTTAAATCATTAATTTTTTTTATACAAATTATTTACTAAAATGCCTGGTTTGAACATCACCTGACTCAGAATGGACAAAAAATAAAATAAAATGCAATAAGCGTTTTAAATTCCAATGATGCCACGTGATACGCGAGAAAGAAAAGAACAGAAAAAAAAGCATCACACTCTGACGCTGGTTTTGGGATAACTACAGATCAGTCTCCAATCTATATATTCATCAACAGATCAGTCCTCAACTTTCAAAAATCTGCTTTTCTCCCTATGTCTAACAAGTTGAAGCTCCTCTCTTTACTCACATAAAATTGAATTTAAGGAAATTATATATTTCAAGGATACGACTAAGAGAACTTAAAAATTGATCATTTAAAAGAAATTATAGATTGATCATTTGTTTTGATAATTCATAAAAGTGTATACATCTACTTTTTTTTTAATTTTTTATAAAATAAATTAAGAAATATATGAATTAATAAAAAAATAGTTAATGCTAATTAAATATTAAAAAAAGAGCTAATTTTCATAAATGAGAAAAAAAATAAACGTATATACAAATATTTTATACCGAATGTCCTTCTTATTTTAATAAATTTCATTTATTTTATCTTAATGGATAAATATTGTTACTAATAACAATGTTTTGAACCATTATGCGACTAAAAAAATTATAAAAAGTTTAATCACTATTTAATAAAAATTAATTCAATTTGTTTGAAAATTAAGAGAGATAACATGAACTAATATTTAAATAGAAATAATTAATAAAAAAGAGATAAACACTAAAAATAAAAACATAAAGGCTAACTAATGATGTCTCTAGTTAATGCATCCGACCTTAATGATAAAACCCATGCTCGCACCTAGGCTCTTTTCTTCTAGAAGCAGGCGACATGTCTATCCATGTATTGTTTTTTAAGGCGGGTGATAAGTTACCGATTGGTTGTTTTTCGATCACCTTAGGCAACTGAAAAATCAGGGTCCATATTTTTGGATACTAAAAATTTATTTCAACTAGTTTTTACTTGAAAATACTATATAATCCTCAATAAACACTTAACAACCCCAAAACACCACAAAATCACTCTAAAAAAATATAAAAACTAGCCAAATAAAAATAAATCAAACAAAACATGATCTACTTTCTTGTCATGTTTAGAGAGAGAAACCATCTCAATTGAACTTTTATTGAGAAGGGAAACTTATTGACATAAAGATCATTTTTTTTAGTGGCAGGAATATAGCCATCTGATAATTTTTTTTCTTTATTATTTTCTAGTGAGTTTCGTTCTCTTCTCTCAGATCGAGAGACTAGAAATAAACAAAATGAACTTTTAAATCAAAATAAAAATTTTAAAAACTTTAAGATTAATCACATAATTTCTCTATGCTTTATATTGTAGTCCTTTTTACTTTTATTTTATATTTTTACTACAACTTAAAACTTTATTTCATTAAATTATGTCACAAAAGGATTTAAAAAACAAGTACGTGGAAAATTTCTTTTAAAAAATAATGAAAATAAAAAAATTTATTTGGGAGCAACTTCACTATTCATATGAATAGTGATGCTGACAAATAAAAAACAGTTGTTTAGTTAATTTATAAAAGAGAGCTTAGTAAACTCAATTTTATGATAAGAAAACTTACAAGGATGAGTTGTTAGACCTAAATAAGTATGGGGAGAAATTAGCAGGATCTTGAAGATTGAATGAGCATATATATTGGAGACTGATTTGTAGTTAGCCCTTGGTGTCTTTTCCTTTAACTTTCCGCCACTTTCTTACCTCTTACGGACGTGAATTCCCACTTTTTACAGGTGAACCTTCATGTATCCAAAAATGGTATAGTAATATGGAATCACCTAACCTAATCTAATTGGAAGCCACCATTTTTTTCCCTGTAAAGTATATCTCCTTGCTTGAAAAGCCTGTTCATATCTTTGTAAAATTGGCTGTGGTTCGCTGGTGGTGAAACTAGATACCATCGAGTTTGGTGCCCATTAACATTTCAATTTAAAACCCAGAAAACAACAAATTAGTACAATACTATACTAATATATATTGTAAACAAATCTATCCTTCTTATGGCATATTAAAAAAAAAAAAAACACCCAGTTCGTGTCCAAGCCTGAAACCTTTATTGGACTCTGTTTTCTCTCTCTCTGCTGCATTGAGTTCAAGTCTGTCTTTCTGCTTATTGCATTTTACAAGAAAAGAAAGAGTCTTTCTTGTTCGTTTTCAATCAAGGATTTGTAAGAGACAATTTCTCCTGGTCTCAAGGCAAGAGTGAGTTCAAACTCTTTATAGCAGTCAACTGTTAATCTTGGAAAAAGCAACGACTTTTCCCTTTATCAAACCAATCCCAAATTTCAATTCAAAGATCTTACCTTTTCTTGATTTCAAGATGTAAATTCTTGTTTTTATTGTTTTTGACGAATTGGGTTTTTGTTATTTTGGTTTTTAGAGGCAGCAATGGCAGCGAGTTTGTCTGCAGCTTCTCTTTCTTTGATATCTCAGCGGCCCAAATCGCCCGTTCTCGATTTTGAAGACAAAAACTGCTGCTTCTGTGCTCGACCAGGTTACTACGCGAAGCAAAGTCACATAATCAGAAATGTAAGTGGAGGTAGAAGCAGAAAAGGTGCGAGTCTGGTGTCTGCTTCACTGCCTACTATTTCTGAAAATTCAGCTTCCACCGTACCTGCATTCAATGAGGTCTGTCGTTCACATTTATATATTTATTTTTTAATATCTGGTTATTTTAAAATTTGCTTATTTATTTTAATTTCTTTTGTGATTTTTCTTTTGGGTTTGCCCTTTTTTTTTGCAGTTGATTGAATCTTTGATTAATAAGGTGGATTTGTCAGAATCTGAGGCCGAAGCATCATTAGATTATTTACTTGATGACGCTAGTGAGGCCTTGATCAGTGCTTTCTTGGTATTGCTGAGAGCCAAGGGAGAGACTTTTGAAGAGGCAAGGAACATTTACATCTCGTTAGAAATCTTTTAGTTTAGTGCATTTATTCCTTTTACAAGTAAGGCTAGCATATTATACATAGCTCCCTCTTTAGATGTAAGGAATATAATGTTTAGGCATGATACTTTAACTTGAGCAGTAAACTATTGTTAATGCGAATATGCTACTGCTGACACAATATGCTGTTATAATTAGAAGAAAATAATGATTACCTTGGGTTGTTGATGCTATTAGGTTGTTGGATTGGCAAGGGCAATGTTCAAGCATGCCAGGAAGGTGGAAGGGTTGGTTGATGCTGTGGATATTGTTGGAACGGGTGGTGATGGTGCAAACACCGTTAACATTTCTACAGGAGCGTCAATACTTGCAGCTGCTTGTGGTGCTAAAGTAGCCAAGGTCAGAATTTATTTTCCTTGTAATTATGCTTAAAATTTATGGACCATTTCATATGATTTATTTCGTGTGATGTACTAAATGATACTGCTAGCTTTGCAGCAAGGGAATAGATCAAGTTCTTCAGCATGTGGAAGTGCTGACGTATTGGAAGAACTTGGGGTAGTAATTGACCTGGACCCAGAGGTGGGTTCACCTTTTATGCAATTCATTAATGGCTGTTTGGTTCTAGGATAGCTTGTTTGTTTTCTTACCAGTGTGTTTTTTGATGTGGTTGTGGGCAAAAAAGTTGTCTTTAAAGAACAATTTGTCAATGCTATAAAGATAATATAACTGAGTACCGACCTCTATTAAGCTTGTGTTTACCATATTTTTATAATCACGCTACTGCTTTCCTCCCATTCCATCATTACTTGAGTTGTTAACCGAATAGCATTAATTTGGAAGTTGGGCCACCAAAACTATAAGTTGCCAGTTGATCCATCGTGCATTCTTTAGTACATCAGAGCCTTAAGTAGGCTGACTCATTTCCTTTTGTTATTTGAATTTTAGAACGACTCACTTGAGGGCATAATCCTTGCCTTTTTTCCGATGAAACCTATTATTGTACAGTTTGTTGGTAAACTCTTGAGCTTTTGGAACAGTATTTCTTTCTTTGGGGGTCTCATCTAGCTCCGGAATAAACAATCAGCTCTCTTGATAAATGAATATGCTATATGGCCCTTATTCATTTATATAAGCATGAAAATAGTGCATCTTTGATTCTTACGTTAATGTTCTGTTTTTTCTTAAATTCTGGAAATTTTCTATGATACAAATCATGTTGGATTACTTTGTCAACTGTAACTCATCAAGCAAAACTCATGTGGCATGTCACTTCCATAATGCTAATTGTGTTCTTTTTGTTGCTGTTCCAATAATAAACCATAATCCACAGCTTAGGCAGATATATTTCAAATCATATGCAATTCCATTCACATGTTCTATGCATGTAATTTAGCTTAATCTCAATTTTTATGATATTAGGGGGTATCAAGATGTGTGAATGAAGCAGGAATCGGCTTCATGATGTCACCAAAATACCATCCTGCAATGAAGATTGTCAGCCCTGTAAGGAAGAAATTGAAAATCAAAACCATCTTCAATATACTGGGTCCTATGCTGAATCCTGCAAGTGTTCCTTTTGCTGTTGTTGGTGTATTCCATGAAGATTTGGTGAGTTGCTGTATCATGAACTGTAACAACTGTGACCTATAATCCTACCCAACAAATTTTACTTATCGGTCTTCACGGTATGGAAAAGATTACAATTTATTCTTAGGTATCCTAAGGTTATTCAGTTTAATTACTAAGCTCAAAGATCCTAAGATACTGATTTGATGCAATTGTTATATCTGTGGTTTCAGATGTGTTTTGATAGCACTGTCCTTGATTTTCCATAGTTGTAACTTGATACTGCTAACTTATCCTGAAAGTTTACATAGAAACCACAGGGGTATCAAGAAATACGGGTGAAGTATTTAGTGGCTTTATTTTGCAAAATGCCTCTCTCTCTCTCTCTCTTGTTATATTGATATCCGTATATGAACACATGAGATATGTTGCTTGGGGGATTGGGGGCTTGCTGGGCGGTAGCTGAACATCTCCCTTCAATTCATACTGCATATTATGTTCTTGCGTAGGTGCTGAAAATGGCCAAAGCATTGCAACGCTTTGGCATGAAGAGAGCATTGGTTGTTCATTCAGAGGGCTTGGATGAAATGAGTCCCATTGGTAAGATTTCTTCCTTTAAATAAATATCATTATTCCAGCAAGGGATATGTAGTAGCTATCTTTGGCTGCCATTGGTTATTCCACATTCGCATGCTTAAATCTCATCTTCTGGTAATGATATGAAAACAGGACCTGGAGTAGTCTTTGAAGTCAACCCCGAAAAGATATCAAAATTTTCATTCGATCCATGTGAGATCATCACAAGCTTGTATTTTGTTCAGCCTCTCTGTTTTTTTTTTCTCTTTTTTTTCGATAAATTTGTTCTTTCGCTTTATATTGGAGAGCGACTGCATGTTAGTTACTCCATATTAATGAGGTTTTCCAAGATGTCTCTGATTGCTTAAATCGCTGATACAAAAATGTGCATTTGATAGTGGACTTTGGCATTCCGCGCTGTACGCTATTTGACTTGCAAGGTGGAGGTCCCGATTATAATGCAAATGCATTAAGACGTGTATTGTCGGGGGAGAAAGGCGCCATTGCTGATGCCATTGTGAGTTTCTTTGATAGAGTGTTTTGTTTCAAGTGTCAGTTCTTTATCTTTTTGCGTATGCACCTGTGGTAGAAGGAACAGGTATTTGTGAATACAGTTCTCATGCCAGAATAATTTTTCAGATCCTAAATGCAGCAGCTGCTCTCTTTGTCAGTGGCCGCTCTAGTAGCTTAGCAGAGGGAGTGGTTTTGGCTCGAGAGACGCAATTATCAGGGAAAGCTCTTAATACACTTAATTTATGGATAGAGATGTCTAATGTAAGTGGCACTTAGTTTAGAATTGGTGGGAATTTTAGAATTTAACTTTTGCCAGTTGTCTCATATCCCCCCTGGTTGACAACTGCAGAAAGTGAAAGAAGATTCTGTTGCTCAGGTCGCCTGAAATTTTACCCAAGCTTAAGCAGTTTGAAGATCGGAAGAACAAAAACCTTGATACGGGCACATCATTGGCAATTCAACAGTGAATAAAACAAAATAAATATCCTTGCGATTCATCTCGGTGCAGAAATGTTTACACAGCCAAAACTTAAATGGATCGTTACAATGTGTTGTGTTTTAGCTTGGGGAAGTTTCATATACAGATTATACCCCCATTAATTTAAATGATAGCTTCTTTTTTTTCATTTTTCTTTTTCGGGAATTGTCAAGAGTTTTTGTGTGACTTGAGATAGTCAGATAGAAGAATCCATGGGGCAGTGACTGTTAATCTATTTTGGCAAGGTTGTTTCTAAACTTCAATGACAAAGTCGTCAGGCTACATGACAAGTTCTCAGGAATATTCATCTAAATATCATTGCACGATAGATTTTTGTCTGATGCCATCATCCACAACACATCCAGAAAATAAATTTCATTTTCTGTTTTGATCCAGGAGGAACCACAAATCCAGAAGCAGCAGAAATCAAAACACAACAAGAAAAAACCATCACCCCATATTAAATACTAACATTATTGATGATACACTCTATTTGGTTTGGTCCACGATTGGAATTCAGGTACGTGGGTAATGTGGGAAACGTTTTCCCATCTTTTAGCACAAGATTCATCTAGTCTCACAGATGTTTAATCAAAGCTGGGCAGAGTTGATAGCAACAGCACCAGCATCATTGAGAAGTGGCAAGAGTTGGTTGTTTTTGTGCTTCTCCAGGACAGCTACAACAGCAAGAGTGAAAGTGCATTGAAAAAGATATGATCGTTAATGGATTTTTCGTCATATTAACTGAGGCCATGAAAATTAGAGAGGCAAGTAACAACAACAAGGGAAAATAACTCACAGTCACAACCACCAATGTGTTTCCCTTCGATGAACACATTAGGTACTGTACTTTGCCCAGTCCAGTGGCCTAGTGCTGATTGAAGTTCGTATCCACCACCTTTTAAACAGAAAATTCTTACTCATACGTATTCGTTGTAAAAGAAACTTGTTTTTTTTGTTGTAAAATCAATATGAAAAATGAAAACTAATATTTTCATCAAAAAAACAAATACCAACTGGAACAAAGGATCAAACAAGAAGCTATAGCAAAATTAAAAAGAAAAAGAAAAACACAGTAATCTTACTTAGCTCATCCAGTTCAATGACCTTGTAAGTTGCTCCCACCTGTGTCAGCAACTGCTTCGCCCTATTGCAATAACCACAATAGGTTTTGCTGCATGAAGAAAAAGCTCACAAATCATAATAGAAAGGTAAAAAAGAAAAGAAAAAGAAAAACAAACACAGAAAGATAAAATATAACTGCAAAAAAAAAAAAAAAAAAAACAAGTGGCAACATCTTAATTTACACCATAACCATCAAGAGATATAAACAAAGAGTTTTGTAATTGTAAATTATGATGGTAATAAAACCTGAAAACAACGACAGGAGCAGAGGAAGCAAGCTCCTTGGCCTTTTTAAGCGCAGCCTGTTTGCTCATCTCGATTGAAGAACGTAGCATCAAAACCATTTTCTCTTTCGCTTATTTGGTTTTGTTATATAGGAGAAAGCGAAGAGAGAAGAGGCAAAAGCAACCGACCAAGAACAGGTGTCTTGTGTTCCGACATTACGTGTGCTCAGCTTTTGTATCGGCATGGTAACGGTGGCAAACAAACACAACTCACAGGTGGCTTGTCAAATTATATTATTTGAAAAAAACCAAGTTGATCGTGAAGTTATGGTGTCTCAGGATAAAGTTTACTATTCTATTGTTGTAATGCTGTAATTATTATATTTTCCCTCCATTATTTAACCTCTTAACTTTGCTTCGGTTTTGGGGAAACAGAGGTCTTTTGACTATGATATAAATATTTTTTTGAAAGTTGTTTAGTGTTACGTTGGTTATTTTGTATCTGAATGTTTAATAAAATTACTTGTTTAAACATCAAATAAAATAATTTAATGCCTACTATTTTAGGGAGGGTATTTTTACATTTTTATTTTTTAATTTTCATGAAATAATATAATGCGTCAAAGACAAAACTAATTAAACTTGCATTTAAAGGTTTTTTTTGTTATTTTACTTTGTTTTTACTTTAAATTTTAAGGGTACTAAAAGATATTATTGTAAATTACATTTATTAAATATAATTTAAAAAAACATGATGATGCTTGCTCTGTACGTGCCAGAATTTATTTTGTAATTTCACCCTCCTTTGTTTTTTTTTCCTATTAAATTTAATTCCTACTCTTTTGATTGCCGAATTTTTTTTTTTGCTTTGACAAGTTTTTAAAAATAATATTTTTAAATTGGCTCAAAATAAACTTCTTTATTGGACCTGGATCCAGGGTTTCACAAGTTGCGAGTTTTTAAGATTTGACCAGGTTTAAAAAGTTTATCCTAATTTGCTTAGTTTTACAAATGTTTTCAATTTTACCCTTTATAATTTTTTTTAATCTTTAAAATTTAGTCCTTATTCTTTACATTGCTATTTATTTTATTTGGAATCATTTTATAATTTTTTCATTAAATTGCATTCTCCTTAAGTTTTTTCTATCAAATTTTATCATCAAGTTCAGGTCACTATGTTTCTTCAAGTCTAGATCTAAGGTGTCTAGGGATCGGGATGTAACGAGATCTAGGATGTTTAAGAGTAAAATTGGGATTGGTTATGAAACACTCTAAGGTCAGACCAAGATCGAGTCTCAGGGGCTTGAGGGTTGGGTTAAGACTAGATCTAAGCCACCCTAGTGATTGGGTTGGGATTGGGTCTTTAGTACCTGAAGGTGAGGCCAATATTAGGTTCGAGGCACCTTGGTGGTTGGGTTGAGACATGTGTTGGGTGCCCGAGAGTCAAGTTGAGACCTAGTCCAAGGTGCTTTATATGTGCAATTGAGACCAAATCCTAGCCATCTTGGATGGTTAGATGAGGAACGGATCCCAAGAGCTTGAGGGTCAAGTTTGAACCATGTTTGGTGTACTCGATGGTTAGGCTGTACCTGATCTTGAAAGTTTAACGGTCAAGTCAAGATGTTAGAAGGGTCAAGCTATGATTGACCTAAGGTGCAAAGGGTCAAACCAAGACTAGGTTCCGAATGTCCCTAACAACTTTAGATAACATGTGTATTAGTATTATTAACTTCGAGTATCTGATTGAGATTAAGTATATTTGAAGAAACTAAAAAAACTTAAGTCAAACAAGTTTTTTATTTTTAACAAACAAAAACAAAGAAAAATAATAAAAAAAAACAATAACAAACACCTCTAAATTATTTACTTGTTTATTATTTACTATCAACAATTTTGTTTCACATATTGGTAAAAAAAATAAGAATCAACAAAATGCTTTCAGAATAATACCATACTTTTATATTTTTATCATTAAAATTATTATTTTCCTCTCACATTTATTTTTATCAAAATGGAGTTGATCTTTAACCTAAAAATTCAAAATTGACCTTCTTTAACTAAATTTTTTCGTTCAAATCTAATTTTTTTATTAATTTCTATAGAGTTTTCCCCTTGTATATTTAATAGTGTAGAAGAGTGGTAATATTGTTCACAAATGTAATTTTATATTTTTTAAATCAAATCAAAAGAGTTTCGTGACCTTTAAAATGTAAACATGATAAACAATATCAATGTATGGATTGGGTGGCATGATGTAAAGAGGGGATACAATATAAGGTTTTTAAGCTATATGGTTACAACCCTAGAGAATAAGAGAAAATCTCTAATATTTTATAAAAAAAATTTAAATAATAATCTTCAATCTTATAAAATAGCCTCCAAGGTTGTGTTTCTAAATTAAAAAAAAATCTAAATAGAACAAGGAAAATAAAGAAAATCCTTAAAAGTAACTTATGTGTTTTATTTGAAGCTCTTACCAACCTCCTATAACTATGAAATTGTAAACCTCTATAATAAAGTTTTATAAATTTTTATTAAAATTTCAGCTTGATCTAATGGTTTAATAAAAAATTATGCTTGTTTTATTAGACTACATACTAGACTCTTCTAGAACTCAAATTAAAAAAATAAAACAATAAAAATAATTATGCCAAAAATAATGAAGAAAGTACCCTTACGTTATTCCCTTCTTCTTGAGGAAAACCCACCCTCAAGTTAATTGTTAAAAATTGAACTTGTTCATGCCAAAAAAATAAATACAACGAATCGAATATAGCATTATCACCTTTTTATGCTCAAAGTAGCTTGTTCCAAATATCTTAAATTCAATTTCAGCAAAGATATATTCATATAAAATTTCATAATCTAGACAACTTCTCGAGACCTAAAAATCAAGGTCACATGAAATCATTTTTTGATATGATGCAAACTTTAGTTGATGCATCTAGTCATTCTTAACAACAAAGTCTTGAATTGATAATTTCAAAAGATTAACCCAATATAAACACGTTTAGTTTGGATGACACATCCAAGCTTAATTCCTCTTTGATCCACACAGCAAAATTTAGTAACCTAGCTGAAAGAGCAGAGTAGACAAAGAGTGAGAGGAGAGATTCAGGCAAGTTTTCAAATGGAAGGCAAAGGAGTGAAGTTGGGTTCTGTTTTTGTAGTCTTTATGGTGCTAGGGTTTTAGGTTTCGGGTCCAAAATCTGCGGAGTGTGCATTTAGCATCCAACTAAACCCAAGCTCGCTTTCACAGTGCATTGTCGAATGCCAGAAAGCCTTACAGGAGAAGTATCTCAGTGCAACTGGGTCTCGGGGAAAATCCATGTAAGATCGTGCAAATCTTACTTCATTCACCTATCTAAACGAGCAGTGCTATGTCCTTTTTTTTTGTTTTTGGGTGTGAAGGCTGGTGGCTTGGGAATCAGGCCCTAAAATCCATCATAACCCCAAGTATGAACCCAGCACAACACGAGGCTTTTTAATCTGACACATAATAACCTCTGCGGTTAAATTCTTATCAGCAAAAAATTTCAAGAAAGATTATCAAAAAGCATATAAAACGAGCAACAAAAACCATATTCAACTCTGCACTCATTAAGGCCTTTAGATTTAAGCATTTAACCAACTCT
>Ga0325402_1000161_pt1 | contig 36919 bp, 23 predicted proteins | sample PopdelMetagenome_22_FD_207212 | JGI IMG/M metagenome (GOLD analysis project Ga0325402, IMG submission 207212) | Populus deltoides microbial communities from Bellville, Georgia, United States - Xylem-PdKOR-R3 | ecosystem: Host-associated > Plants > Phyllosphere > Stem > Wood/Secondary xylem... | reverse complement strand
CATATCAAAACGATAAAAAAATATAAAAAAATTCAAAGCTATTTTAAAAAAAAAAACTTGCAAAAGTGTGATTGAACCGTAATGTCAAACATCAGACATGTTTGTTTTTGCGTTTCAAAAGTGCTTTTGAAATTATTATTTTTTTGGTGTTTTCAGATCATCTTGATGTACTGATATCAAAAATAATTTTTTAAAAATTAAAAAAAAAATATGTTATTTGATGCATTTCCGAGCAAAAAATACTTTGAAAAGCAACAACTACCATACTTTCAAACACTCCTGAGTAGAATATGTAATTTTAATATTTTATATAATTATATTTTATTGTTTAAAAATAATAGATAAGTAATAAACATGGAAGGCAATAAAAATAAATGCACCCAACCAATGTTAAGTGGTAACAAATTAATAATTGGTTAAGAAGTAATGATACTTGCTCCTATTGGGACCATATTTAAGGATGGAGTTTCTATTATATTTATATGTCGAACAAGCAATTTAAATATTCATGTTATCATTTATCAATTCAAATATTTATTATTTAATAAAAAAATAAAAGATAATATATATATATATATATATATATATATATATATATTAAATGATATTTATCATATTCGAGTTAAATTATCATTCTTATTAACAATGTTAAAATCACTTTGATTTTCTGAAACATGTGTTCAAATATATGTAAAACCTATTGAAATCAAATGAAAAATTTAAATTGTGAAAGGAGTTGAATTCATGTTGCTAAAGTAAATGTATGCATTTGATACTTATCATTAATTTTGAATATATTGAAAATTATCCTACATAGTGAAATCATCAACACCAGTAAACTAGTCTAAAGCTAGATTTGATTAAATAAGGGGGGGGATGCCTCTTCAAGTTCCATTGCCATCTTAACTAGTTGCCTGTCAAAACATTCAGCTAAATGTAAAGTATATAATGAAAATTATGTGACAAAACACCTCTTGGAAAACAAGGAAGCACCTTCGAAAGTAATCAGAATGAGAAAAAACAAATAATCGTCAAGATTCGAAAGAAATACAGGGCCAGGAGGGAAGATGTTATTCAACTAAAACTAAAGAACTGAGAAAGAGAGCATCTTCCAACCATCCAATCTCTTATTGCATGGTAGAGCTGCCACACTTGTAATCAAGAGATTGGCTTTGCTCGAGTAGCTGGATCCTCCTTTGATTCCAGGTGGATCATGAATACATAGCCCAGAGTCCACGCGAGAATGTATTTGAAAGGGACCCAAGATAGACACGCAAAAAGACTCAGAACGCTTCCAACATACTGTGGATCTCTTATGACCCCGAATGGGAACTCTGTTACCCAGGGGACATTCTTCCCAAAGCGTACGCCATAGTAAGTACCAGCTTCACCAAGCAATTGGTATACCCTGTAACGTGCAGGTGTTCTATTATAGCCGCAAAATGAAGTAGATGGAAGAAACAGAGTCCACAAAATCTAATATTATTTAGACAGAAGCAGCTAAAACATTCAAGCAAAGCCTCAGAATCACACTATATGAGAAGAGCCTCTCGTTTATTCTCCACTACCAGTACCCTACTGCTAAAGAATTATAACTCCCCAAAACCGAAACACTTCTTCTCCAAGATTGAAAAATGCGAGTTTTTTCAGTTCATGGAAGTCATGCAATTACAAGCCTCAAAAACATGCTAAATATCAGCCACGGGATAAAATCATCTCTCTGTCACCCTGATCCCATGAAAAATAATCCGTACTGTGCACTTTGCCGGGATGCCCGAGCAAAGAAACAAGCAATCTATATCGTGATGCACATTTACAAAAGGTTGGACTTGGAAATCGGGATTAGATATCCAGAAAATCGGGATTAGATATCCAGAGATAAGTCTAATCATGGAAGATAAAATGTGCAAAGGGTGTCCACTCTAAGGTTGTAGACATTTTTTTTTTAACAGAAAACTAACAAAATTCATCTCTTATTTTATTGAATGGGGTGTGCCAAGAAAAGGCCAAAATTCAGGCAGAATGAAACAAGCCAGTGAAAAGTTGTTCTATGTCAGAGCTAGGTATATTTGATAACCACAACTACTGCAGGATCTTTTAGTTTTTACACCAAATCTGATATTTTAGAAGATTACTATTCGGTCCAAGAACACAGCCCAGATTCTCATAAAGTTCAGAAATTTACGAAGAGTGCCGAAACTGTAGGTTAAAACTCCGTGGTTAGAGGAAAAAACGGAAAAGAAGAAAGAGAGAACCAGAATGTCAGAAAAGATATACACACAAAAAGCAAAATCACAAACAGTATGGTCAAGAATGGGAGTTGAACCTAGACATGTGAAGAAATTATGCTTTTCAGACAAGCATTGAGCATCATGCAACAGCCATTGATTTCAAAGACTGCCTGATTGGCCGATCTTATACTCGAAGCAGGCCGTCTATATAAGCATGTCTAGGCTGGAATATTAAGCCAACAATTATACAGACTATAAGAGTAATCCACAGAGCAACAACCAGGTCCAAGCTCAACTGACCACTATAAATCAATGACAGCCATATCTTGACATCACTGTCGGATTACCAAACGTTATCTTAAGAACAAAAAACTTGAATTCCGAATTGGGTCCATAACCAACAATTCATCCCCATCAAAAAGATACGAATTTGGAAACATTTAGCTCCCAGACACCGATCTTTGTAGGCATATATGAATGTGCTATATATACGTACCAAGTATTTGCATTTCCATTACCAAAAATAAAATAAAATGATGGAAGCTTCACATGAATTCCTAACTGGGTCCGATCAGTTACAGGCACATATTGATATGTTAGATATAATATCACAGTGATCAACTGACCTGAAGTTGAGGAACTGACCAAAGCCAAAGAGGGGCCAGAAGTAGAGAGGAGGCGGCCAAGAGAGAGTGGAAACTGAAAAAAGAGAAATGAACTGCAACAACTTGAGGAAATGTGAAACATAGGCCATCACCTTTGATGGGTCCTTGTATTTCCCACATAGGTTCACCCATGCCTGTGGGTTTGTCCATAACCAGTAGTAATATGGGAATGGGAGCAACACACCTGCTGCTGCAAAGATACCCGTTTTCTCTCTTGCTTGTTTTCCTAGTGTTTTTCCTGACTTGTCACAGATTTTGCGGGGATGCTGTGTTCTGTTGTGGAGCCTGTAGAGGTTTTATTTTGTGGGTGCTTGTGATCCATGGGCTTTCAGGCAAAATAAAGTAATATCGGGTCTAATGGGCTGATCCCAGTTTCAGAACTGTTCATCAGCCCAGTTGCTAAAGCTTGAATTTCTGAACTAAATGCATTTATTTTCACTCAATGTCGCCTTGTATTGCTGAGATGATAAGCACAATATTGATTTATTTTGAGGTATTAATTTCAATTTCTATCACTTATCTTTTGAGAAAAATAGCATCTCTCTCTCTCTCTCTCTCTCTCTATTTTCACTTTATCATAGTTATTTATTCCCTTTTCTATTCCAATATATCACCCCATGCATCTTGATCCATGTCAATCAATCTTCATTATCATTTGAGGATAAACAATGTGAAAAATATTTTATTTACGCATTTTCTTAATTTATCATGGTCCTTTCACTTTGTCCTTTTTCTTTTTCTTTGAAAGGAATTTAGCTTGAAGGGGTGACTTCTCTTGTTGCCAATCTGGTTGAAAGTTTTTATTTTTTTTAATTAGTGTTACTAGTTTTTATTTTTAGATGGGTTTTAAAAGTTTGATTAATCTTAAAAAAATATCAAATAAATATTTTTTTTTAGTGATTTTCAATAGTTTTAATATATTGATATAAGAATTAAAGAAAAATAATATAAAAAATAGTTATTTAAATTTGTTTTTAAGCAAAAACAAGCCTCAATGTAACACAATAATAATCACACACTTTGTCAACGTCTAAAACAACTACCGACCACTTGCTTGCCTAGCTAGGTTCTAGCTTGAAATTAGTGATAGCTCCTTTGTTAAAAAAAAAACAAAAAGAATGAGGTGATTGATTTGATTTTAATTCTAGACTTCATAAAGAAAATGTCAAAAATAGGTCAACAAACATTTTAGTCCTAGGCTTTGAGCCAAACACTCCTAAAGCCGAATGTTCAATGGATTTCATAATCACTTACGTAAGATGGTTTAAAGGAACATGATTAAACAACACTAGATCTAGCTAGTTGCATTGCTAGTTGAGAAAATCCTGTCTTCTTCCTCTTGCAAAAATTAACATATATTAAACAGAACCACTAGAGGTATATATTTTAGTGGACAGTAGTAGGGATGGGCATTGATTTGTGTAACCTAAGATATCTATGAGGCATGCAAGTGGCTTGAAAATAGAAAAGACAATTACAAGAAATCTCAAAAGTAGGTAAGAGTGTAATGGAATCATATATATATTTCTTCAATATATATCTACGGTGTTTTTTTTTTTTTTTTATATAAAAACTACAATAGTTGTCTTGAACAAGAACATGCTTAGACTTATAATTATCTCTTTAATTATGTACCCTAATACATCCCAAGTACCAATTCCACCCCGCTTCCGTAATGCCTTTCTAATTTTATGATTGTCAAAAAACTATCTCAACTTAATAACTTAAACTGTTAAGTGAGATTCAAGATATAATTTATATTATTCTCTAACACACCCCTTCAAGTGAAAGCCCTTTGGGCTTGAAACTTGCACAGACCCACATTACCTTGTGTTTGATTTTTTATCAAATAAATAAGGATGGTGAAATTCGAACTCATGACCGCTTGGTCATAAAGCTCTGATACCATATTAAAAAACCATCTCAACCCAATAGATTAAGCTATTAAGTGAGGTTCAAGATACAATTTCTATTATTCTCTAATAATAATTATATTTGATTAGAATTTTAGCGCATAAAAACAAATATAAGAAGGATAAAAACATGCTTGACTATGAAAATAAAGACGAAGATGAGACATACAGATAAATTTGTTGTTAGAACAATTTTGAAATGTATTTATATTATTTTAAAATAAGAAGAATTTGTTTTTTTTTCCTGTATTTTTCATCTCAGAAAAATAATCAAACACTGTATACGGATCGTTTTAAAGGTGTTAATGTTGAATTTCATGTACCTCGCCGGTTTGCTGGCCTTTCACTTTCAATTTCTGATAGTTGATGCCTTCTTCTTTGACCAAAATATTGTTCGTAACATCTTCAGTAAGATCACACTTCACACAGGACAAGTCATCATAATGCGTTAGAGATAAAGCTTCGGTTCGATTCCCATGCATGGACAATTCTTGCATGCATCATCATGTTCCATGTTTCTAATATTTAAAGAAAAATTCAATCCTCAACGAAGGATAAAGACAGGTGTCTTAGCTTTTATTTTATTTTATTTTCTGTCAAAGAAACCTTCGAGGTTAAAAAGCGTTCAGCGTACATGTCTCGATGTTTCGTAATTAGCATTTTTAATTATATATAAACTAATCTTAATTAAGAATGGATAATCCTTTTGGGATGGTTATCAATATTCCAAGCACATGACCATCTCACATGATTCTCGCCACCTTCACCAATAATTGGTGGAAAGAAAACTAATATAATGTTATTATTTGGAACGGCTACTCTACGGACAAAGATTTTGCTTCTCAATTGCCTTCAAAAGAAGATTAATTCCATTAAAAAAAAAACAAAACATCGGTGAAGATGTATATAACTAATTAAACATGCTTAGGGAAAACTACTGTACATGCTTTTGTCGGTCCAATTTATTTTTTTTCTTGGTAAACACATCTCAAATTTAGTCACCAAATAATGATTTTGTCTGCCGCCTATAACTACATTCACACACACTTATGATGTGTTTTTTCTAGTTTATTTTTTTATTTAAGATTATTAGGTTTTTTAGTTTTTTATTAAAATACATATATATAACTATAACGACTAAATTACAAAATATGTATGTATGTATATATGTATGTGTGTATGTATGTATGGTTAATTAGCTAGAAAAACAATTCCCCACTAATACTGTTTAAGAGGTCCACGACTGAACCTTCAATACTATATAAACTATGGCGAGCTACCTTCACCACACTGTGTGACAGCTTTTGAGGTCTATATTCACCACTCTCTAATCTCTATACATTGCTAGCTAACACAAATTTTCTTTTTCCAACCATGTCACTAAAAATAGCTGCAGACAATTTCCCACCATTGCTGGTCGGCGAGACGGAGAATTTTGTGGTGGTGAGAGAGTATGATGAAGGTAGAGACAAGGTGGCTGTAGAGGAAATGGAAAAGAGGTGTGAGATTGGCCCAAGGGGAAAGCCTTCACTTGTTACTGATCTTATGGGCGATCCGATTTGTCGGATTCGCCTTTTTCCATCTCATGTTATGCTTGTAAGCAGCTGTTCATCCATTTTAATCAGTTCCACCTCGTTTTTTCTTTCTATATTACACTTAAGTTAGTAAAAAGAGAAATGCATCAAAATTCATTCATGTTGCATGTTCACATAATCTCTAGGTAAAAATTAAGAACTTGGTTTGAATAAGAGATTTGATGGTATTTTTGTGAAGAGAGGAGGAGGAAGTTTACATTGTAGCTCTGTCCAGAGAGTTGGAAAAGATTTATAAAAAATACTCCAGTGGGCAGCAGCTGTTAAATTACCAATAAAATTATTCTGTTGGTATATTGTAGAGAGTTAAAAAAAAATTACTGTAAATGTCTCTGTAACTCACCAACGGAATTATCTATAGTTATCCTGTCGGCGATATGCTAAATATTACTGAGAAAATTACCGATGGATTGAAGCGGGTAATTTTTTTAGCCTGCATGGTCTGTTTGTAAAGTCATCGGTAAATGACAGAACTATCATAAGACTAGAAATTACCGACGAGGGTTTTTTTGATAGACTGTTTCTGTTCATGATTCCATCGGTAAAATAATTACAAACGGAATGTTAGTGTAAATATTGACAGAAATTTCCGTTAGTAAAACTATTAAATCTGTTAGTAAAACATTACCTTTTTCCCCTTGTGTAGTGACAAAGTTATGTTTACAGGTTGCTGAATGTGGTGAAGGAGGAGAGATGGCAGGGGTAATCAGAGCCTGTATAAAAACCGTGACAAGAGGAAGTTCAGGTTATGTAAAGGTGGCTTATATTCTGGGATTAAGGGTTTCTCCTTCTCACAGGTCTCTCTCTTTCTCTCAAAATTAAATTGTTTGTACTTGTTTGTTTTCCTGATCAATTGCATTTAATTACTTCTCTTCCGCTGCTTGATTAGAGAAGCATAATAAGTGCATTAATATATTAACGTCAGTCTCACAAAACTATATACAGTGTCATTTGGGTGTCTACAGTGTTCACCACGAAGTGTTTCATGGCATGGACAGGCCTTCACCTGAAAACAAACAATTATGAAAACTGTTTTCTTTTTCTTTTTTTGGGTTCTCCTTCACCCTTGAACAGCAGTTATTAGGACTGGTATATTTAAATACGTCAACCCGGTGCTCGAAATTTAACCCAGGTTGACTTTTATTAAAAAATATTTAAAATTAATATTAATTCTGATAGGGTATTGCAGCTCTATATTTTGAACTTGGTTAAATTGCAACCTTAATTTGCAAAATCTAACTGCATGTTTTCTTTCTTCTAGTACTCTTGTGGGTTTCTAAGAACCGTTGCCACCCCAACAAAACACACGATTAGATTCGACGTAAAGAGAAAACATTTGTTCCTCGTATATTGGAATGAGGCAAGGCAAGCTAGCTAGCTTGGCATTAACACATGCATCCAGTACAAAGACTTCTTTTACCTAAGAAAAAGCTTAAGACAATTAGATATCACTTTGTTACCACCTAAAGTTACTTCACCAGGCACATCAATGGTCCACCACATCTACTTTTTTCACAGAATATAATACTAATTTGGTCAACAAGCACAGGCCACTATGCACAGTTCCTTTGGCAAAAGCTTATTATAAGATATACTATATGTATCCATGATCACAAATTCTCATTTTTAAATTCTATCATGGCCCTTGTAATCTTCAAAAATGTTCCTTACTTTCCCTTTGTTTTACCAACCCTAGGTACCTTTTGTACTCACATCGGACAAAAACCATCATTCAATTTATATCATGCTTACGTTTTCTTAATACTTTCAGCTTTGGCGATGTTACAGGAGGCTTGGCATTGGCATAAAATTGGTTCAAGAAATAGAAAAAAGGTGTAAGCAACAAGGTGCAGAGTATTCATACATGGCTACAGATTGCACCAATGAATCTTCCATCAATTTGTTCACAAGAAAATGCTGTTACACAAAATTTAGGACTCTTACCATGCTAGTGCAGCCGGTTCACGCGCATTACAAGCCATTAGGCTCCGGCATTGCAACAATCCGACTCACACCAAAATTCGCAGAAACAATTTACTCTCGAGTGTTTGTCGATGCAGAATTCTTCGCTAAAGATATTGGCACAATTTTGTCTAGTAAACTCAATTTGGGCACATTCATGGCTGTGCCCAAGAATTGTCTCCCTCAATGGGATCCAAAAACAGGAATCCTGCCCTCAAATTTCGCCATACTAAGCATATGGAACACTAAAGAAGTGTTCAAATTACAAGTCAAGGGAGTGTCTAAATTAACGCATGCATGTTGCACAGGCTCTAGGTTGTTAGATGCTTGGATGCCATGGCTAAGGCTGCCTTCATTTCCTGACGTATTTAGACAATTCGGTGTTTATTTCTTGTACGGGCTACACATGGAAGGTAAAAATGCACCGCGGCTCATGAAAGCTCTATGTGCATTTGCACATAATATGGCTAGAGATGATGATGGGTGCGGGGCCGTGGTGGCTGAGGTGGGCCAGAGGGACCCTGTTAGGGAGGTGATCCCACACTGGAGGAAATTTTCATGGGCTGAAGATTTGTGGTGCATCAAGAAGCTTGCTGATGAAAAACCAGATGTTGATAGAGAATCTGAGCCGCCGGATTGGATGAAACGTCAATCTTCTTCACCGGTCATTTTTGTTGACCCACGGGATAGTTGACCGCCGCATGCCATCGTCAACACATACATAGAATAAAAGTAAAAAATGGAAAAATAAGTATCTTCTTGTTCTATAGATTTTTCTTCAACTCTCAAAGTATGTCTGTCAAGGTTGACGTTTTTAAGTCATTTGAACTCAGTTGCAAGGCTTTGATCCATCCCGTTTCATGGGCAACGAACGGCTGGGGTCTCCTCTCTCCACCAACTGTAGCGAAGACGGTACTCCGCCTAACATCGAAGATGGCAGCGGGATCGAGCACGAATGCTTTTATTATATGTGAGCGTGGCATTTAGGGTTTTATTTTGTTCTGGAGCGGAGCGCTTGTGGGTTCTTTGTTGTTTAATTTGCGATGGAGATCAGCATACTTTCATTTCTTGAAGTATCTTTGCTTGCTAAATGAGATCTCTCAATTACTGCTTTGAAATAAAAAAATAATTATTATAAAAAAAGCAAGGAAAAAAGAGACATGTCTCTTTATGAAACAGTAATCTGAGGCTCTATGAAAGAAGAAATAATAAAGAACAAAGGCTCTAACATAGCCTTAAATCTTAAACAAATACAGACAAAAATAGAAATACCGTTGGCAAGTGGAGCTGGCTACATTCGAATTGGGGGAGAGAAAAAAAAAACATGCGGGGTCCTCAGTCTGCTTGGCTGGTCAAACATGGGCTCGTTCTAGAAAAAGTTATGGATAAAATTATTACTATATTAATGAATTTTCAATCCAAATTAAGCTAAGCTGCAATTCTTACCAATCAATCAAATCCAGTTCCACAGCGGTATAACTTGGATTGAATAGAAAAATATTGGCATTCCCTCAACTTATAGAGAAGAAATATTTCAGGCAAGGAATACAATTCCGATGGATTTAAAAAACAGAAAAAGACCATAAAGAAAATTATCAATAACTAATAAGTCTCGATTCCCAGATTACAAGGTCCATCATTCATGGTTAGCTTCATTCATGGTTACTTCATTCTAAACAACCTTATGTGATGACTTCGTATCAATTAGGCTTTTGCATTGTGAACCACACCAAGTTCCACAACTACATTGTTGAAGCTTTAGCAAAACTTGAAAATATGGAGGATTCGTCTTGTAGAAGAGCTTGTGGTTTACCTTGCTCAACCTACATAATCAGAGAAATATATATGTTGAGGAACTCTTCATATATATTGAAGAACAAATATTGAAAATGCTCGGAAACAATCAAGATCCCAATTAAACTAAGACGTTGGATAATTAATATGCATGTTAAGCAAAAAACAGCGTGTGAATTTCTCAAAAAAGAAACAGAAAATAAGCGTACCAGGTTTCCTCGGTCAAGAACAAGGATGTTGTCCATATTCAAAACTGTGGAAATGCGATGAGCAATCGTGATCACCGTCATGGCCCTGCATTCACTGAATATTGTACTTTGTAGTACTGAAGCTGTTTTAGAGTCAACATTGGCTGTGCACTCATCCAAACAAAGTACCTGAGATTTTTTAATATCAGTAATCACCAAACGCACAAGCGCACACTCATGTAAATGCACTCTTCCCCTCAGTTTCGTCTACAAACCTAACGAAGCCAAAGCCTTCTTAAAATTTCAAAAGAGACCGTCTGTTGATCTAACTTGGTTCGTAAGAAACTGAAACTAAGAGAATGGTCACTAACTAAATTTGTATAAAACCCTAATTTTGTTTCAGCCTATAGATGGATAACAAAACATTGAGGATATCCCAGATAACCATGCAAAATATAAATCCAAGGTTTCCCCATGACTAATACATATTATCCCATGATAATTGACCAAACAAAAATATTAGATCACCCACGATCAATCCAATGTCATGGAAGCAAATCATAGTAGGTCTTCTAAAATGATCAAGGAGCCTTTTGACTTCTTGATCAATCATGCATCTCATTGTCTCGTACAAACCTGCATCACAAGTATTTAATCATTGTTTCAAAGAATTATATATTCACTTCCCTGGATGAATAGGTTACCTTTTCGGAAAATGTCCATCAAACAACCTTTTTTACATGAAAATAACCAAATTTGCTTGAAATATGCGTGTAAAGCCATAAGAACTCAGCCCTATTGCTAAATGAGATTCTTTAGATATTTTTTAAGCTTCTTTTACCTTGGATAATTTAAGAAGAGCGCGTGCAAGGCAAAGGAGCTGCCTTTGCCCAACAGAAAAGGATGATCCAGATTCCTTTACATGGATATCCAGTCCGCCTGCTGATTCTACTTCCTCTTTGACATGGCATTTCTCCAGAATATCCCAGATTTTCAAGTCATTATTCATCTGGAATGGATCTAGGTTATCCCTAGAAATTTGCAAGACTAATTATTTACAGTAGTTGATATTATTCATTCATAAAAAAAAAAAGATATTATTCAATTATTTCAAGTCAAAGAATGACTGCTGCTGACTTCAACAGGTATGAAAGAAGCTCATGATCCAACACCTTATGCCAGGACAAATGATCAGTTAAACTGTACCTTAATGACCCTTCGAATAGGAATGGACTCTGAGGAACAACAGCAAAATGTGGACGGAGATCTCTAACAGAAACATCAGTTATGTCAAGGCCATCCACGACAATACAACCACTGCATATTGGAGTTAGGCGAAAAAGGGCATTCAAAATACTAGATTTGCCAGCACCTGTTCTCCCAACAACTCCAACCTATTCAATTTAACTACATAACATGAAAACCTAACATTGGAAAACTTTAGATCCAAACACAAAATCATATGCATGTTGGGCAGTGGTCAACACAAGTCTCAATATGAGCACTAACCTTCATCCCTCCAGGAACTGTAAAACTAATTCCATGTAGTGCAGGTGGCAAAGACGGCATATATCTCATCGTAACATTCTGAAACTCAATCGTTCCTTGAAATGGCCAGTCTAGATTCAGAGACTGAGATCCCCTGAGTTCTTCTTGGGGAATGTCCATATACTAAAGAGAGTAGAATCAAGTAAGTAATTAACAGAGAAGGACATGCAATAAATAAATTTTATCTTATACCTGAAGAGCTCTCTCAACAGATACCATTTCCTTCTCGGTTTCAGTAAAACTTGTTAAGAAACTTCCTAATAGAGACACGATTGGAGCTGCATATGAGAGAGCCAAACCTACCTGCAACCAAAGATACCATCCTGAACTATAATCTGAATTCAAAATAAGTGGCATTTATCTATATGAGATCGTTACTTCAAGCAACTACCACAATGTGGGAAATAAAATGGGATAAGTAAAAAATGAAGATAGATGAGACTGAATGCCTTACCAGCCCGGGGGTGCCATAGCTGATTGGTAAATAGTCATGAGATCCAATAACAGCCATCATGGCAACAAATGAGATGATAACTGCTGCTAACAACTAAAAGAAGATCACTGGTTAGTGGAATAACCAAAACAAATTGCAAATGCCACCCTTCACTTCCAACTGTAATTATTATTGAAAAAATCATACAAAATATAAAATTCACACACTGAATTTCTTCAAACTACATAGATTTCTCACTGTGAAAATCAAAATTCCTCTTAAAAAGTTTCAATATCCCATACTTTTGTAATCTTTCCTCTCCAAGATATACATACCTGGAGACGCAGGGAAAGCCACAAACTTGCTATTATCTCCGAATAAGATGTTCGCTGATACAAAGTTACATGCTCAATAAATTTCTCCATGAAAAAATCCTGTTCACGATCAGCACTGTTCAGTCTCTGTGTTATTTTTCATTTTATCGCAAGTTTTAGAAACACCTATTCTTCATAACAACAAGAATAGAAACTCATCACATAAGTGAGAAGGAAAATAAAACTATCCCCTTAATCTACTTTTAGGCCTAGCATACAACCATATCTCATGGCTAAACAATTCAGTCACGAACTGGAAGTTAAACATACATCATAAATACTTTGAAATACACAATATAAGCAGAAACTACACATCTAGGATCGGCATTCCTGACTGAGACACTTAAATTATTTTAAAGAATTTCTCCATATTTATGTTTGCTATGCTAATTCCATTTTCTTGTTTTTATTCTTCCTTTACTGAGATGATACAGTTGAAGAGAAATGGAAATTCAGCTGGTCGCCATTATAACAAATTATTCTCAAATGTAACAGCCAAATATCTACCTCAGACTTGAATGCCCTAATGGTGGATGCTCCATCGAGTGTCTCTGTGAAGGTTGCATATATCGGAGAACGTGAAACACTGTCCAGCCTTCGCAGTTCCCTTGATGTTGATCTGTAAAAGAACTGAAAAGGCAGCTTTTTAAGTTGACAGGTTCAAAGCTCTCTAAATATAAGAGAGATACAAATTACAGCAACTTATCTAAACAAGCTGTAATGACTTTCGAAAACATGGTATAAAATTTAAATCTTTTTTTTTTCTTAACAAATCTCATTCCTTCAGTAACATTAGTGTGATTACATAAATGAGAGTGATTTAGAAGGCATCAGCTGCTGATCTTATACATGAGCATCAGTTAGGACTAAGGATGTATCAAAGAAGATGGCATATTGAAGAATTTGGAATCTGAGTTGACTACTCTCACACCATTTTCCCTGAAAGATTAAGACACAGTTGACCTAATTGCAATATACTTGGAGAAGCTCACCACTCTACTTTCTCATACTCAAGTGGGGCTCTGTTCTGGATAATCATGGAACTTTTTAATCAATATATGTCACGTTCACCTTGGACATATCATTTTCCTTTTGAAGACTAACCAACTGACTTCCAGTCAAACTACAGTTCCTTAAAGCTTCTGAAGTGTTCACATTAACAATAGATCTGTAACATCTTGTATTCATCTTTACGAAGTTCAAATGATTGACCTGCAGTCCAGCTGGAGTCTTCATATACCTATGAAGCATCATCCACAGTTGTATAACATCTTATATTCACTTATTTCACTTCCCCAAGGATGTATCCTTGTATACTGGTAATTAACTAGTGGATGTCAGGAATGCTCAAAGATGTTGGTGGGGGGTGGCTGGCAAGGCAGTAACATTACTATAATATAGAAATTGAGTTTCTGAAGAAAAGAGCACCCAGATTTTGCAAATTTAATGTCTCTACTTGTGGGTGAAAACTTTAGAAATTCCAACTGATTTTCACAAAGGTCAAATCCAAGAATGTGACTTTTTCGATGGTGCTTAAAATAGAAGTTTCAAAGCATGACTTTTCACTTATATGCTTTGATTTTTGGATTGAAACTGACACTAAAATTGAAATTTGAAACTGCGACAATTTTGAATTTTGAAGTCATGCATATATTGATCTACCTGTAGCTTGCTGTAGATAAACCAAAATGGCAATAGCAGAAGCAAGAAGAAGACCTGCACACATATATAGAACCCCTTAAGAAAATAGATTCAAGGTGGGGGAAGTAAAGGAATTGAAATTTCTGCCTCATTAAACCAGAGGCAAGAAATTTTTATATTACCTGCACATATGACAAAATTACTGCTATTCCCAACAGGCCAACAAAATTGGCAAGGAGAATGTTGAGAATGAAGGGAAGAGAATCATCTATTGTGTAGAGATCTGAAGAAAACCTACAAAGCATAGTAAAATGAGTTGACTGGATAAACATTAGTGAAATTAATCACTAAGAGTATTCCTACTCACCTGTTAAGTATTCTTCCACCTGGTGTTTGATCAAAGAATTGTACGGGTGCATCAATAAGCTTATTAAGCAATGTATTATGCACCTGAACTGCAGCACGCAACCCACCAAACGCAAAGGAGAATGCTCTTACCAATGTTAGAGCGGAATTTATAATGCAAAATATAAAGAGTACAACCTGCACTGTCAACAGTGGAATTTTACTGCAAAGCGATCATAAAATTTACTCCATGCTGTTTCATAAATGCAGGTTGAAGTGAGGACTAAGTAAACATGGCAGTATTACCATTAAAAATGAAAGTAATTACCAGGTAAAAGGAAATTGAGTACTCTATCTGACTGCTCCCTGCTGTGTCAACCCAAAATGACAGCCACAGATCATTTCCATTACGAGAAGCTTGCATTAGAATAGCTGAGAGAAATATTACAACTGTGATGAACCAACCAGAAAATGCTGCATAATTCCTGCAGAGGGACAACAATTGTAAAAATTAACAATAAAACTAAATTGAAGTAGTTTTGCTAATCAGAGATTCTGAGAAAAATTACATCAAAAAGCTCTGACCACCTCTACTTTGAAATTGTTGACACTCAATTGAGCCATGAAAAGTTAATTGAAAAAAGTAATTACTTGTATACAGCAAGTTCAACTCTGCCCTCTTTCCGTGACTCAGCCTCAACAATCTCTTGTACTTCCTCTGAAACATGATTAGACTCCCTCTCAGGAAGGTGACTATGACTGACTTGAATAGAATCAGCCATGCTCAGTTCTTTCCCTTGAACATCAGAGAGTGCATCAAATTCGTTTTGGGGAGAAAATGCTGGATATGATGAAACTGCCAAGTCAACTGAACTTCCAACCCATGTCACTTGTCCTTTATCCATTACAACTACCATATCAGCAGAAGAAATTGCCTGAGACAGTTGAAAGCATACTTTACACTCATTTTCAAATATGTCACAAAATTCTTTTAGTATAAAAATCAAACTGTTCTTCCATGACTAGCACTGCTGGCTCAAATCCTTACTTTCAATCAACCAATAACTTCTGCTCAGAGTTTGGCTCAACTTGGTCTTAAATAGACATGTGGATATCCAAAGAAAAGAAAAGGACATCTACCTGTACATTGTGGGTGCAAAGAATACGAGTCTTTTGGTCCATAAAAGGACCAAGAATAGCATTGTGTAAGATCCACCTAGCAACTTGTGCATCGACTGCACTGAGCACGTCATCAAGCATATATGTGTCCAACCCTTGATAAATGGCCCTGTTGCATGTCAATTGGAAGAAATAGAAATGATTCAAGAAAAATCATTGAGAAGCTAGCTAAAATGAACAGATGAATTGAATATAACCTTGCCAAAGCAAGACGAGCTCTCTGTCCACCAGATAAGTTAATTCCTTTAGATCCAATGTGAGCCATGTCACCTCCAGCCATTAGTGAAATATCAACATCTAATGCACAGGCCCGGATTGTATCTGAATATCTTCTCAAGGTAGAAAGAAAGGATTAAGAAAAACTAAATGACATGGACTTGAAAAGATGAAATGAAATACAATTTCTCTAAACAAGAAAGATGAAAATCTTGAGGACAACATCTTTATACCTTCTTGAATCATAATTTTTCCCAAACAAAATATTGTCACGTATTGTTCCAGACATAATCCACGGAACCTACAATTCCAGCAGATATCAGTACAAAAATGTTTGAATGAAAAGGTGTAATGCATGAGAATCCTAAAAAGAAATTTCCATAAACCTGTGGTACATATGCTACAGATCCACTTGAATGAACTGATCCATGGATGAGCGTCATTTCTCCTAGTATTGCACTTAACAAGGATGATTTACCTGAACCAACCTGAATAGATGAAGTCAGCCAAGAGAATAACGAAAGCAGGAGATACGGAAATAAGATCCTTCATGGGGAAAGAGGTCTGATCGAAGCAACCTCTTATCAAATAAAACTATAAATCTATGTACTGTTTCCCTATTATCAGAATCATGTTCATAACTTCATATTGCCATGGTATTTTGTGTGTTTCAAGATTATATATCTCATTCTGAAAATTAATAGCAACATGGTCTTAGTGTTATGGGAGGTGAGCTTGCTTGGCCAAACCATTGATGTAATGAAGCAAGGTGGCAAAGAAGATGAACCAATCACCTATTTATGATGTGCTTTCCATTTGTTTAAATTGTGCATGGGTGTGTCTTTTAAGATCTCTTCACAAATCATGTACTAATGTGCACATAAAGGATCACCCAAGTCTCTACATCACATCTTAAAAGCCTATATTTCCTATTACCTAAGCTGTTAAAAGGGAAAAAAAAGGGATTAAGATGGACAAGAAAATCTGAGTTTATTATCTCATGTACAATCAGGCAAGTTAAAATTTCTTCATTACTATATCAAGAAAAAAAGAAGAAAAACTCTCACAGAAGGTGAGTATCCTATTCCTACCTCCATCCAACTCACAATGTTTCACAAGCAATTGATAGTTCATCATCAAGTCAGTACATAAACGGAAATGTGGGAGAAATTGACTGTTAGAAAACATCAAGCAAAGATTTGACCTCTCCAATTATCGCAACCAATGAACCCTTTGAAAGGCACAGATTCACATGATTCAACACCAGATTTTGTTGCTTTTCTTCACTGCTTGACCAAGTACAAGAAGCATCATCCACTATGACAGCCATATCTTCACATTCAGCTTTTTGTTTGAGTACATGTTTGTATTCTGAACAGCAGAGGAACCTGCTCAACCGTCTAGTTGATATAAAGGCCTGGCTTACAGAGAACAGAAAATGCAGCAACCCATATCAAAACTACTGAGAACAATAATCTAGACTTCCAAAAGCACAAGATAAGCATAACTCACATCAATTAATCCATTAATGACCCATGGGAATGAATTAAGAGGAGAGATCAAATTATTAAACAGAGCCAGACAAGTGAAGACCTGTAAGAAAGATTCTAGGATTAATCAACTTTCCAAGTAGTTACCTCATGGTTGCTGGGGAACAAGCAAAAGAATTATTAAAATAGAAAAAGAACTAGAGAACTTTATCATCAATGCATCATATTAATAAGATCATAATACCGTTGCAGCATCAAGTTGATGTCCCATCAAAGTAAAAAGTCCAAAAGTGAATACAGAGAAAAGAGTTGGTGTTGTGGCCCAAAAGAATACACACCAGGCATCCAAATATTTTCGTGTCTGACAAGAAAGGGCCAAACATAATAAATAAAAAATATTTGAACAGTAGATGAAAAGAACTAGTGTCTTACAATGCATTATTCAAAGACAGCAGAAGAATAAAAGTGTACTATCATACAGCTAAGTGCTTGACTTCTGAGGATCTAGTCTCCATCAGCCAGCTAGAGAAAAGATGCTCCCAGCCATACATCTTTAAAGTTCGAATATGAGTCAAGATTTCTCCTGTCCTTCTAATCCTGTCATGTTATATTGTATACATTATTAATAGGAGAAATCCTTCTAATCCTGTCATGTTATATTGTATACATTGTTAATCGAAGGTAATCACATGTGAATTATATTGATCCTGTTTGATAGGACTCGAAACAAGAAAATTAAACAAGGACCACATAGGAAGAAAGATAGATCTTTTCTCCTTATAAAATAGACATTTGGAATCCAAGAAAAAACTTGCTCAAGTTGGGACTCGTCAGTCTCCACAAGAGGACCACATTGCTTAGCTTCATATGTCTACTTAGTCACAACACTCATGCAGAAGCTTGAAGACATTGAGCATTTCTAGGCAAGCATACCACTGGTCTAGGTTATAATAATCAGACTTCTGAGAATCTCAAATTCATTTTGCAGTGTTCATATAGGAATATAAATTCATACCTCTCATCTTTTTGCTTCATCATTTTCTCAGTAGCACTTGCAATCAATTCAGAAATCCATTTATTCACTGCATAAAAGAAAATTCAGTAAATATATTCCCTTAAAGCTGCAACCCATGGAATATCATCATGGCAACCCATGCATAATTCAAAGAAAGTTCTGACATCAAGATTTTGTTGGATAGTACCTGGTATCAAAAGGATGGTTATGGCCAGTCCAGAAAGAAAGGCAAACTTGACTTGTGTATACAAAAGATACAGTGCTACTCCAATTTGCAAAGGCAAGCTGAAACAATCATAGGAGCTTGATATGATCATAATATTGAACAAAGATGATGCTACCAGAAAAGCAAGTCAATCTCAAAGAAACTAAAACAGAAAACAAACTGGCATTCCTACAAAAAATATTACTGAAAAATTATTTGATTGATACTATATCATTTGAACATAGTGACTTTGGGTAATAAGAATAAATAACATTTGACAGGGTACCTGGCTGTTATATATTCTCGCTCAACCACTTTGTGTTAAAAAAAGAATGGGAACAGACTTTGATAGTAGGTAAATCAAGCTGCATAATAACATTTCTCTTACAAGTTCAAGATTATGTTCTTACCTCCACATATCATGTAAACTGTTACACAAGTTGACAGTTCGATCAGCATCTACTGACATAAATGTCTGTATTTCCCCCTCAGAAAATTTCGATCGCTCTGATTGGGTAACACATAGAACCTAAAGTAAAAGTAACAGTGAATGTAATAGTGATTATAAGCAGTGGAAGCCATAGCCTGCTTAGAAAATTGAAGACACAAGTCAAAGGACAAAACAAATAATAAAATAACAGGCTATCCATCCAGAGCAAGAGAAGCCTTGAGCCATCTAGGAAGGATTTTCTGCCATTTCCAAAACAAAGACTAGATTTTTTTTGTTTGTTTCTTGAGAATGAAAAAATACTACAGTTAAAATCTATGGTGTTGCAAGTGAGAAATTGGGCAATCTAATACCATATGTTAGCCAAATGGTATAAAAGACTTCTCTGCCAACCAGGAAACCCTTTTTCCAGGTGTGCTGATAGTATTATCTTACTTTTTCAAGAAATTGTATTATAATAAAAGGTATGAAATATGAATGGAAAGAGCATGATGAAATACAGAAAATGATAATCCACAAGCAAAAAAAAGTGTTTAGCAATTGCTACCCACGAGGTTAGAAATTGAACAGCAAGATAAAAAGAAGAAGAATAATTACTGTTATTCATGAATTAATCAGTTTTCATACACAATTTCAAAATTGTTTTTGATTATGAGTTCAAAATAAATTTGGAAAATTTTACTGAAATTACAATAAATGAGATGGTGAATTTGTGATTGCTTGAAAAAATAACTTGTGACTGTTATAAAGTTTCAACGGGACAAAGAACTTGTCACAAAGGAAGCAAGAAGGCTGGTAATCACAGTTATAGCAAATAGCTTATTTCTGAAAAGTTTGAGTAACATTTTTCACAGATAACAAAGTTTGTGAAAAACTAATTTCAATAGGTATTAATTTCACATTAAAGATCAATACATTGATCTCAGTCCAATCAAACAAGACTACTAATATTCACTGAATTGCATACATTCATAAAGAGACACACAAACAGGAGAATAATTATTATTTACCTTCTGATAAATTACTGTCATGATACTAGATCGTAGCTTTAGCTTCAATTTTCCAAGATGAAATGAGTATTGTGTATCAAAAAAGGATCTGAAAATTGGGACAAGAAACAGCATTAGAGACAACATTAAAAAGAAACTTTATGCCTTTGTCACTTTGTCAAGGTTTAATGTTTGGTCCAAATGACCATGCAGATATGAAGCTGATCCAAAAAGCTATCTGCTGCAGGATGAGGGGAAAAAAAAAAAACATGATCCTGGTTTGGAAAAGCCTTTCAGTTCCCATGATAGCTATCGGTTGACAACTACCAGAATAAGAAATGTGTTCTACTTATATCAATCCTTTCCTGAGAAATTAACAAAAGATATGATTGAAAAATATATAATTCTAAAGGGTTTTTTTTATCTGGAAAACTGCTTCTAGGCTGCATGCTAGTCCTATTTTAATCAGAACTTTAAAAAAACAGGAAGCAAAGAGAAACAATGATATTACATTTGGAATTCAATCACAGTGGGGAAGAGGAATAAAAGGTACAAAAAGAAAAGGACAAAATAATGATATAACAATTAATACCAAGAGAAAGATTTACTTTAAGATAGAGATGAGGCCCAAAGATAACGCAAGAAGATAGCCGTCCCATCGCATAGAATCTGAGAAGCAGTAAATAATTGTCACTGCATTTTTCCATCCATGGAAAGCCAAAAGGATGACTAAGCATAAAATTTAATAAAATAAAAAGGAAAATGCATGTGCATCATAAGTAATTGCTGCAAAATTAAAAGTTAAATGAGAGAGATAAAGTGACTGACAGAGTTCCAGAGAAAAACTTTGTGAGAGCATAAACCTATAGACATTGTTTCAAAGTTGGAATAACTACAAGTTAAAAAAAAAAATGATCAAACACTGGAAACCTTGCTGAAGAAACCGAATGAGCTTATTAAGAAGCAGTGGTCCCGCAAAACCAATAAAGTCATTGAACACCTGTGAAAAGTTAAAATTTTCATCATAAACATACATATTATACTCTGATGCTCTCAGATGCTTGAAAGTTATTTAATAGAAAATTATTCATCATTTTTCTTTAGATGTATTTTCCTCTAGTGAAGCATAATTTCATCATCAAAGAGCTTATGCTTGCAGATTTTGACAAAAGTAAAACATTTGTTAGCCAAACTAATTTCAAAATGCTCTCAAAAGTACTGTGTAGTCCACCATCCAAACTCTTGGTTTATATTTTCTTTTCATCCTTTTCTTTTGGGTTCTGAGGGTTTTAATGGGAAAAAAACATATTTCTATTATGTTTCAAGACACAAATATGGGTGTTGTATTCTACATATTTTCAAGAATATGTTTTCATCATCAGTGGCGAGGGGGTTTTAGTTGAGAACCTTCAGTAGGTGAATCAAATGATTGAGACAAAATCAGTATGATGAAAAAGAGAACTAACACAGGGGACCTTAAAACAAAGAGTTATATCAGTAATTCACAATTCAAATGAAAATCACGCTCTCCATATTTATCTAACGAATGAGTGGACAATTATGCTAAAACCAGAATCAGCATCATTAGCATATAAGCATTATAACATAACAGGACTTCATGTTGAAGGAATTAAATTACCTTAAGCAGACCAAGACAAAGATACGGCCATCCGTATGCACAAAAGATTGCTTTAAAGAAGAAAGGGTTAGGACTGCTCAGCTGAACTCTCCAGCAGCTTGACAATTTATCATGACAGGTAAAAGGTTCCATGTCATTAGGTAGCGAAAGTAAATCATCAAATCCAAGCTGCTTTATGACTCCATGATTCATCACAGAAGTGATAGTTCTGAATGTCATGTGATCCCAATAGCTCTTAGCATTTCCCTTGAAGAACCATGAGGCACAAATAATCACTACTTTTTAGTTTCAATGGAGAAAAAAAACTAACAATCAGCACCATAGAGAAGCATCTTACTATATACACAAGCCTCGACTCAATCATGTAATTGACACTGAATTACTCATGAGAAAGGAAACAGTGATATCATCCTTTTCCAAAAGGAGATTTGATTCTTAAAGAAAACCAAAGACAAACAGAGTAATCCAAAATGCAATGTACCATCCTGATCCAACAAACTATGAGCTTATCATAGCCAAGATATCCAATAAAGCAATCAAGGAGGGTAGGTTCATATGCTGACCAGGCTTGCAAAAATATTGTATATAATTTGGGTTCAGGTTTTGTATTATACAAGATAGAGAACTAATTAAAACAAACTCTGGCCATATTTTAACAACTGCACAAATTGAAAAAATAAGTAGCTACAGAAAAAAGTTAGGGGAAGGACTAGCAGGAAACACAATTTCAAAAATTTAAAATAGATGAAGTTTCTAAGCAGCATAAGAAAAAATGTGTGTGTGTGTGTGTGTGTGTGTGTGTATAAAGTGGTGTCGTTCGAATTGTGAAGTGTTGCAACAACAAAGCTTACAATGATTAGCTATACATTGCCTTCGCAGAAATACTTAGAAATTATGCATCAAAACAACTATGACTGTAACCCATTTAACAATTTTAAGTTCTGAAAGAAGAAAAAAGAAAGCACAGATCTTACATAGGAAATTTAAAAAGACAACAAATTACTTACAGAGTCTCCATGAAAACCCTCCTCGATGTCTGTGTCCACAGAAAGAAGTGGGTCTTCCATTGAACTACAAGTTACAGTATGGCCAATAGAAATAAATATTAGAAAAATGACAAGGTCAAGCATTCACGTATATACAGAATAACACTCAAGGGGAAATAGGAGACAAGATGAGGCTCCCATTATTTAAGGATGCTACAAGCAAACAATTGACTAGTGATACCTGCTCTTGGGAGATGCCCGTTTTATCCTGATAATGTTGATGGATATGCCAAACATGACATCTAACAAAACAACACAACTGTCTTTAAGGCATTTCATGACCTGCAGCCAAAGAAGTTTCAAGCTCGCCCTTCCACTTACCAGGAAAGAAAGAAATATTGCATGCCTAAAAGTCTAAACACCATACATACTTTTGAAGAATTTTACAAATTTATGATTTCTGTTTTGCAGAGAAAAAATAAACACAGATATCTGATTTCTACAATTTCTGAACAAAACAATTAGCCAACGTAACAAAAAGCAACACAATAAATCAATCAGGAATCTAGGATTCGGCAACATGGAGAGAGGGAATAAAAATGGAAATAGTATTACCTCCATTGAACCAAATGTTCTATGCAGATGAAGGATTCCTAATATTGATTTCATGATCCACCAGAAACATAGGAACCGGTTGCAAAAAACATCATGTAAGCAGGCACACATAGATGATATTATAATAACTGTCTGCATGAATTTACGAAAGAAATCTTGAGTTAAAGCAACAGAGTTCATGGCAGCAAAACAAACAGCTTGAGATTAGAAAAGCTTACCCAGACTATCAATTGAGAACTTCTGAAAAGCCACTCATGATATGCAATAAAGTTTCCATGAAGTTCTTTATTCACAAGCAAAATCAAGTCCATAAATGAGACAAGTGCTCCCAGGAAAGGAAGAAAACGAAAAACAGTCTTTTCTGTACAACTTATCTGCACAATTACTATAAAAATATTAATCCATTAAAGTTTTAACAACTAATTTGAGGGAGAATCTAGAGACCCTACTCAAATTCGGTGAGAAAAAGGGAAAAAAAATAGAAGAAGATGGAAAGTCATAACAGAAAGTGAAGTGTGAAGCATCAAGAGGTTTGCCAACTTCATGTTCAACACGTGGGTTTTACAGTACAGAAACAATGTAAGAAGTTTAAGGAAACAAATGAAAGTAGATTTTTTTAATAATCAAGAAGATACGTTTAACAAAGATCCATCATCCAAGAAGGTTCCTTGGCTGGCTAAAAAAAAAGTTATTCGAGTGAATTTTCAAAAGGAACACTCATATTTCCAGTAATATTTTAGTTAAACAAACCAACTGGGCCATCAAACCCTCATTTATTTACTTGGTTTTTCCTTTCTTTTACATTTTCAACAACCTAATAAATCAAACGTTAAAGAATCTACCCTGGGAACTCGACTGGCATTGCTTCGAGTAATTGCGAGCACCAAAATTATAACAATGGTCACCACGTTCGCACCGAATCCTGGAACTGTAAGCATGTTAAAGAAAAGCAATTTATATATAGAATAGAAGAAGCCGTTACATTACATACAAAACCTCAATATGTATTAAAAAAAAGGTAAGGATATAAATTATCAAAACACTCCGAGAATGTGTTTCCCTCCCATACCTGAAAAAAAAAATAAAAAAAAATGGGAAATTACAATAGAGAGAATGCCGAGAAGGAGAATATATCAAGAATAGAAAAGTACATGGGCTTCAAGAAATTCACTTTCCAGCAAACCAAACAGAGATTTCACGAGTAAAAAAAGAGTAATTGAACAGAGTAGCAATCGAAGGAAATGACAAGGAGATGAAAGGAGAGTTGCAGGGTAGAGGGAAGAGAAGAAAGAGGGAGAGAAAAGTACGTACAAAGGGAGAATTAGGGCAAAAGAGGGACTTCTTGAACTCCATAATCTCTGAGTTTTTTGGAGCAAAACACAGACGAGACAAGTGTTTGTGTTGCAGTAGGCTAGCAGAGAGAAAAACGGTCGAGGAATTGTTTGAGCTCGTATAACTCCACGTGTCCCTCTTTTGGACTTTCACTTTGACTGGCAATTTTAACATCACCCGAGGATGGACAAGAGTTTTGGGGCTCTTAAATCTTTTTCTTTTTTTCTCCTCAAAACCAATTCTAAAATATAATAGTAATAAGGTTTGAGTTGGGGTTGGGTTTTTGCTATTGGGTTCTAATTAAAGGCCATGATTCAAGTCATAATATATATATATATATATATATATCGTTTCAAATAGAATAAATTGTTATATAAAGTAAGGGGTGGTTTTTTATATCATTTACTGTTTTTATTCTTCATTTTTGTTTTTAAATTTATAAAAATATAAATTAATATTTATTTTCCAGACTACTTGTTTAATTCAAAAACTGAAAAATTACAAAAAATCAATATCATTTTCCGAAAGAAAGATGTTGCTGTACAAAATAACAAATGGAAAGTTAATTTTTTTAATTTTTATTAAAGATGCTTATAAAAATAAAAATAAGAATGGTATTAATTTGCTGTGCAAATCAAAACCTTGGTTATTTTATTATTGTTGTGGTTGAAAACATAAAATTTTATTTTTATGTTTTCAAAGTTGCTATTTAAAAGAAAAAAAAATGATGATAGAGTTTTTGTTTTTGTGTTTAAAAAGTAATTTTAAAAATTTTTAAATTTTTTGTTTTTATTTATTTATTTATAATTTTATATTATTTTAATGTATTGATATCAAAAATAAATTTTAAAAAAATAAAAAAATATTATATTTTTAAATAAAAAATATTTTAAAAAATAACCGCCACCAAACTTCTCAACTTATAAAAATCCATTCTTGTATAACATGTAAGATTTGGCTATTACGAAATAGAAATTGTAATTTCTTTCATTTCCACATTACTAATATATAAAAGAAATCCAATGCAAGGGCGCGTGAAGAAACAAATGCACATAATAATGATTCGATGAAGCAGCCATGAAAAGTGGGAAAGGTAAGAGAATATTATCGACAAAGTTAAGCCATTGTAGCCTCTTCCTCCCATTGCTTTCTTCTTTTTACTGTTTATATATATATATATATATATAGAAGCATAGTGCGTTTGAGGAAGCTTTTCTTTATCGTTTTTTGCCCATCAATGGACGAGGACGAATAAAAGATCAATGATAGAAAATGGAAGGAATATTTTTGAAGATCTGCTTTGCTTGCACGTTCAAGTAACTATTATGGAGTGTGTGAAGATTGTTTTTAAAGTGTTTTTTATTAAAATAATAATTTTTTTAATTTTTAAAAGTTATTTTTAACATCATCATGTTAAAATAATCTAAAATTATATAAAAAAATTTAATTTTTAAAAAATATAATTCTAACCGCTTTATAAAATAATTCCTGAACAGCAAAAGCAAAAGGAAAGTGCTTCATCATGTCAGGAAAGTGTTCCATGATAGGTTTTGGTGCGGGAATAACTCCAGAGAAAAAACAAAATGCCTTTTCTTAACAGCTAATCCAATCGCACTCAAACGCCATACCAATAAGCCAGTGAATAAGAACCGTTTGAGTTCTGATGACAAGGAAAGGAGTCTAGAAAGCACACCATGTTTCTTTGAATTTGAGTCTTAAAGGATAACCATGTGTTCTAATCTTTTCTTCAAACCCAGTTGACAGGATATCCTAATGCAGTGTTCTACCAGCACCAAGAAAATACAAAATTAAATCAACCTTTGCATTTCTAATTTATAATAATTTGTTTGAAGGCCACAAAACGTGTAGATGGTAGTAGTAGTAATAATATAAGAAATAAATCTTGATTTTATTAATACTAGTTCTTGCACCATCTCTGATCTTGGTTATGTAGTTTATTGTGAAAATTTCATGGATAAAGCTTGGCATTATTAATTTGGAAAAGGCTGTTTTCCTACCATCTTGGCCTAACAGCTCTGTTTTGGTGCTTCTTTTCAGGCTCTTCTGGCACAATAAGTTGATGTTACTAATCCTGAACAAACTGTTCATGGATGATTGCTTTTAGGGGCATGATATGTTCACATATATGATTTGGATGTAGATTACCTCATCCTAGTTCCTAAGCAGAATCATGCGTGGTTTTCAGTAATTGTACTTCACTTGAATATAGAAAGAAGGGCACAGCTCGAACTGCTATGTATCTAAGGCTTGAGTTAGGTGATCGTTTTTCATGCAACAGATAGGCTAGCCTTCAATAGCTTCCTCCAAGCCATCCCAACCCTGCTTATTTCAAAGACATGTTCACCTTTATATCTTCTATGCAGTAACTGATGGTTCTTTTCTACGAATAATTCTCTGATTTCCATCAATATCAATACACTCCTTTCACCTGATCCAGGTTTGAATAGTTTATTCTATGTCTCTTATCCAAATCAGAATATGTGCAGGGCCTTGGCAGGTGATGCTTAAACAAGCAGATGGCTCATACTCTTGTGTAGCAGAGACTGTGATACGCAGGTATGTATTTGCTTTTCCATACAAGCTGGACCTGCTTCCTTTAGCTACCAATTGCTTGATATATTGCTATCAACAATGTATGACAATAAAAAGATCACTTGAAATTCCATGATGTTAATTGCATGATTGGTATTGCAGTCTGCCACTTGGGAGGAAGAAGATGTTGAACTTGAAACATCTTCTGATTGGCGCAGTTGAGTTAGCAGCAGCAAGCAGAGAAGCACACATCAGATGCTTATTGAAAGTCAAGCAGAGAAGTTTCACGCGAGTTTTCGGTGTTGGAGATTGATTTGTTCTTTCTTTCATCTTTTCCTACTCTCTATATTTTATACCCACTTCAATCCTAGTTTCCTTTCATAAATTTCATTTATGTATATCTTTTGATAAAGTGAGTAAGGCACATAGACGCGGCTATTGTAAAGAACGCACAGGAACTTTGGTCATGTTCTATTCTCTGCTTAGTTGCAGAATGCAATGCTCAACTGAGCCCATTACTGTTTAACCCTTTGGTTTGGAAAGAAATGCTCCTAATTTGATAGGAGCACATAAAATATTGCAAGAATTATGAGATTCATCATGCTTTGGCCAGATGTTTGCTTGACTTCTGATTTCTGTATCATTGCCCCGGTAAGAAAACAGTAGAAATGAACTATAAGACTCGGCAACTCAAACATTATTACTCGACCTGGGAAAGAATACAAGTTCTTGAATTTGTTCAAGGATTTTCATTCTTTCTTGGTTGAAATTTTGTTCAAATTCTTATAGAGAGTCGACAGTCAATCTGCATGCACGGTGTCAAATCTTACTAATGAGATGGACAAATTTAAAACAAACTATGAGTGGTTTGCTTATAGATGTAAGACAACGGACTTAACATGTTAATATACCCAAGTGATGTTTCAATAACCTTATTTAAGGTACACCACAGCTAATTTGTAAGGCGCTGCTGCTAACAATACAAAATATAACATAATTTGGTTGAACAGGTTGACTTTCCAATGATAAATATGTATAAGTATATCCAGATAGATAAAACCATCCCTGCTTCCACTTATTACTCCTCACTGAAGTCAGGTTCTGGAGGCCTCTGCAGCTTCATCAAGGCTCTGGAATTCAAGCTGCGAAGCCTGTGTCCACGAAGAGCATTGGCAGCAAAGCGTGAAGCAAGGATTGTTGCACCTAGTCTAGCAGAGCCATCATTTTCCTCAACTAATGCCCTTTCATCGTCATCTTCCTTGTCGTAATCCACCTCCTCCTCCTCTTCTTCTAGGCGACGAAGTTCTGCTGCTCTCCTCCTGGAATACCGGCGCCAAGCAGCTTGGATAAAGCAGGAAGCCCAAGTCCTCCATTGCTGAGAGTAGAAACGGAAGGTGTGTTGCAACTGCCTGCTATGAAGACGCCTAAATTGAGATGCAACAAACTTCAGCTCTTCAGCTTCTAAGGCAAAAGCCTCTACCTCAGTCAATGCCCTCACTGTCCTAGTTGATGATGGCAAATTACCAAGAGATTTAGGGTCCAGTGCCCAAGTCAGAAGCTCCTCACCACAAAAGTCCCCTTCTTTCAATACACCTCTGTTGAAAAATCCACTCCTTCCACCATCTGTAGTTACACTCTCCAGGCGTCCGCGAATGATGAAAAGCATCTCGTCAACTGGATCCCCTTCACGGACGATGTAAGTCTCTTCTGTATACAAACTTGGCTTCAGTCTCTCGCAGATGGCATCCAACAATGTTTCATCCATGTTGGCAAATAGAGGGACCTGCATAACCACCATGTTCAAAGACATATTTCCACAAAAAATATTGGAAAAAAGCAAACCAAAGGAGCATCAAAGACAACACTAAAGAATAAAACCATACTTACTCTTCTGACCAAATTCAGACAGAGATGCCTCTTGATATCCCTTTTAAGATCTTTTGGTAGACTTTGGACCAAAGTCTCTTCATCCACTCCACGAGTTTCCAACCATTTGTACTGATCATAGCGCCTAACTCGCTCTCTAAGATCCTGTGGAAGCAAGCGATGATGCATCCACTGCTCAGAATCACGCCTTTTAATCCTCATCTCCTCTAAACGAACAGTAAGAGACTGAAGGTAGGTCTGTTGCAACCACAAGAGAGCTCAAATATCAGTACCATTATTCAATGCTGTTTCTTCTGTTTGATGAATTCTAAAGTGGATCAATATCAATTACACTGGTTAGATCAGCTAAAATCACAGTCCACAATAAGGTTATAACACGAATTCAATGACATGAGTAGGCTCAGCATTGATAAAAAGAAAATATTGGAGGCATCTGAAACAAACAAACATTCACGAGCATTCATAGAAGTGGAAATTTTAACATACCTGCATATTTCCAATCAGAAGTGCGAAGAGGATAAGCCCAGCAATAGCTAATAGTATAGAAAAGATAACTTCCAAAGGATAGGTGCTTGTTAGTAGGCCCTGACCAAGTGTACTGTATGAGGTAAAAACACCAAATGCTTCAAGTAAATAAAATTCCAATAACAGAAATAATTTCTGAATTCAAATTTCAACATCAATTTTAAAGATGAATGCACAGACAACAGTTGGGAAGTAAATGATTGTTCAAACCAAAGAATCTTCATAACAAATCCTGAACATGTGGACTAAATTTATGTGCTCAGAAAAGTTTATAGTTTTCTTAGAATACTTGATCATAGCTCGGAAGGATAAGTAGTTGATAAATAAAAAATCAAAATGCTCTCCAACATTGACTATTACTACTGGACTGAGAAGTTTCTATAAACTATAGATATTGAAATCCATGTTCTTACAACTCTGATATAGGCTGGAAAAAAAAAAGAACAGCAAATTCATTGTTGTAACTTATTATGTTCTTTTGATTCTTGTGCGCGTATAGCTCAGTGGACTAGACTCAAATTTTGACGAATTGAACAGGAAAGCTTTTTGCAGAATCATGATACCTCGAATTTTGTTGAAAATGCAACAGAGATTTGCTAATATCTCCTCATGTATTATGAACATAAAGATCAGTTACACAAGATACCTCAAATTTTGCAGGCCCCACCATAAACAGTAAAAGAATTTGGTGACAAAGTTCCTGGATGACACAATGTCTGATGACATAGCCTGGAAATAGATTCCATAATTAAATCGTGGATTATCATCTTCGCTGACAGAACATTTGTTTCCAAGAACCTCATCACTTATCCTTCGCCAACCGTGGAAACCTGGCAGTGCTTTGTTGCCACAATACAAGAAGTCTATGTTACATTTCCCACTTAGAATGCAAGCTTCTCTCCAGCATGTATCTTTGCGTTCAATGGCTAGTAAATACCAGAAAGCACCTGCTATCTGTAAAGTTGGACCTGAGTCTGGTCAGATAAATTTGATAAATTGCTCCACAGGCATCTTTAATATATTCTAGTAATATTTGTTTTAAGAGAAAACTAAGAAACTTAGGTTCTAGAATCAGTAGACAATCATGTTGAAAGTTCATAAATCCATTGTGAAACATTTAGGATTTGGAGCCATTTCCCTCGCATTACATTTATTCAAGTTAAGAACATCACGTCCACAGAAACTAACCGAACTTTGTTGCGGTGATTATCTTCTTGATTTCCTTAGAACTTTTACAAATGTTGGTGTAAAAAAAATGCTGCTACTCGTATCCAAATATCCGAAGACCAAACAGGACTACTGAAACCTAGCTGCATAACAGCAATTACTTACATGACTGGCAAGCATGTACCAAAGCAGATAGTACGCAGCACCAGCAAAAGCACTCTCAGCGAAGGAGCCGGCGGTCTTTTTCAGGTCTGACCCCAAAGGCAAAAAGCGAGCAAACCTTGGGATGTATTGAAGAAAAACAATAATTAGCAATGCCTGCTTAGTAGCTAACACCTCCGAGCCCTTCTTTTTATTATTAAGATATTTCCATACCACTATCTGCAGATGAAGATAATTTTAGTATGTACAGATACCATATAGAATCAATGACATTTATTCATAACAAAAAGGGGGAGGAAAAACGATAAAATAATCAACATTCAATGGAAAAAAAAGAATGCAACAATGCCAGAAAGAAGAGAAGTAAGTCTCAAACCTGAGGCAGAGGTAGCACAGAGAGAAAATCAACAATAAAATAACGGCTTAAATATCTGGTGGCTATCTGTGCAGGATCAATCACAAGTTCACCTCGTCCGAAAACCCTTGATGATGGTGCAACATAGGCTATTCGAAACTGAAGAGCCATGCGAATCAGATAGAAAACATCAAGTAGTGTCCTCATAGTTGTAATTGTTGCTGCTAAATTTGTATCCATACCCAGACAGGCCATCCGATAGTTGAAGACAGGAAGATAAAAGAACAAAGGATCAACAGATACTGATAAAATGCATGATATGATCAAGAGCCTATTCCATAACAGAAGAGATTTGTCTTGAGGATCAAAAATCATCTTCTCAGACACCTTGAGGTCCTCTGGAAACACTGCGCGAGTAACTCCTGTTCTAAGTGATCGTCCAATTGTTAACATTCCTTCTGATCCTCTTTTCACCCCATACCTAAGGGATTTTGAAGCATTTTTCTTTCCATGGCCAGCTATGTTAGAACCATCTAAATTAAATCTCAATTTCTTCATTCCTTTCTTATTAGAAGTCGCTGATAATGTATCAAAATCATCCAACCTACAAGTTCCCAAAACAAGCCAGCATTGAGTTAGATATAATTCACTAAAAAAACACAGATAGGTTGTTGCTATTTACTACAAAACACTCAAGACCAGTAAAAGAAGGCAACAATAATAAAGATGAACACAAGGGGATCTAATGTACCTTACAAATTTCTCCTTCTGGCCACCAATATATTGTGACTTGTAGTTACAATCGAACATTTTGCAGAATGGGGATCATAGATACCTTTCAGGGCAAGTTACTACTTACCATGATCTAATAACATCGCTCAGTAGAAACTCCTGCACAGCCAAAACAAAAACGTTCAAGATACTACTACCATGGATTGGAAATCCTCGGACATGGGAAGTAATCAACATTCAATGGAAAAAAAAAAGGAAAGAAGCAGCAATGTCTCTTTCAATAGGAAAAGTGTGCACCGATAAACGCACCAAAATACCAAACTGTATATGCACTATCACGAGGAAAAGTATCAATTTTCTATGGTGGTGGGATGGTACAAAAATTGATGGAAGTAATCAACATGAAGGTATTATTATAGGTTTTCTATCCTTCCCTCTTCATGAATCATTCCTCTCTGATGGATCTCTCTCTATTTTCTTTCAAACAAAAGGTTAAAAAGGTCTCGGGCCCGATTTTCGTAGGAGATGAACGTGACAGCATACAAATTAAGTTGGGAAGGACTCTAAGCCCTATGATACCACCCTCCATGATGGCATTGGCATTTGATGATATTGACATAGAAAACCTACACACCCTTCCAAATCTTATGGGACCCTTTAATTCTCTCTCTCTGCATTATGCATTAACGGGTTGTACTAGAAACAGAGAAATTGCATGATAGAAAAATGCATATCTGATTCCCAGATGCGTACGGATGATTTACAAAAGATTGAGGAGAAATTTAAACTCAGCTACATCTCATCAAAGTGCAAGATTTTATTACAAGGGAAAGATTGAACGGACTTACGGAGGCAATCCTTTTAGCTTCAACTACACAATTAATGAGCCAAGGAGAAATTTTGAACAAAAAAAATCGGAAGAGATTGAGAGGTACAGAAAGAAATAGAGCACGAAAAGGGTGAATATATAGGGTTTTTTTTTTTTCCCCGAGTTAGACAGTTATAACGGTTACACAAAAAGATTCTGGATATATTAAGGTGATATCAAGCCAAATCACTCAACTGACCAACATGACGTGTATCAAATTTACTCTGCATTAGCTCATGGAGAAATTTGTATGTGTAAAGGGACCTTGTTTTCTTTTTAAAAAATAATAATGGTTGAATCAAGTTTAAATTTTACCAATATATTTTAAAGCCTATATTATCTATGTAATTAAAAAGACAACGTCATTTAATTAGCCTAGAAGTTACTAATTAAGATTTTTTTATTTTTTTTACTGTATTTAGATTTTTTTCTATATATATTACAGAAATTATCAAAGTTTCGCGAGTTTTCTCTACAGTTAAAAGAATTATAATAAGAGAACTTAAAAATACTTGTTTTTTATATATATAATTTAGGGATGTAAAACTTTAGAGATTAAAAAACATCATGAAGCATTAAATTACATCAATAAAATGTGCACAAAGATCCTATTTGAGATAATTTTTAAATGAAAAGAAAATGCTAGTCTTAAGGTTTACAAACAAATTTATCAAATATCAATAATATAACAGTCCGGCCCAACCTGTTAGATATTATCTGTTTTGGACCTTACCGCCCTCACGGATTTGTTCTTAGTGACCACGCATGGTCTCAAAACATATCTTATAAATTAGCAACCAGAACTACTAATAAGATCAGTAACCAACTCCTCACTCGTCGATATGAAATATTACAAACAGTGCTAATGATATATTTTTATATCAACAATCAACATAGTATCATAAATTATTTTTGAAAAATTTTATGTGTGTGTGTGTTTAATTCATATTCAAATTTATATACTCTTTAAATATCATATAAAAAATTAAACGCCATTCTCATCGTTAATTCGAAAGGAAGAGTAAGGGAAAATGGCTGATGTCATGGCGGTTCATCATTCGAGAGGAAGGGAAAATCATACTAGTGAACCCAATAAATTATAAGCGCAGGCCCATATGAGCCCAATAATACAATAAGTCCAGTTCTTTTAAGGTACTCATCTCCCCTGCCCTGGCAGGTAACCCTTGTTGTCGCTGTAGTTTTCTTGAGCAAAGCTATCAAACCTGTACAGGAACTGACCTGGTCTGGGGGTTTAGATCACTGGGTTTTTGGATTTACTCCTAGGTCATTGGGTTGATTCAGTTAAGTTAATTATTTGATCAAACTAATATTATTTTAGTAATTTTTTTTAATTTATTAAAGTTTATTTAATCGGATTTTATATAGTTTAGTGACGTAAACTCGATTATAATATAGTTTATTTCATCAGACTTTAAGTATGTTTTGGGAGTGTGATTCTGCTTGTTTTTCAAAATGATTTTCATTCAAAAATAATAAACGACGAAGATTCAGTGCCTCAACCTATAAAAACTGATGTGGTTGAGCAAAAGAAAGAGTAGCTATGTAGATGGCATAGACTAGAGCAGCCGTGGATGGCATAGAAGAGCACGAAGAGTAGGGTTTTGTGAGAAGATCGTTTGGGCCCTGCTCTGCTTAAGAAATCTGCAGCCTGTTCAATTTAATACAGCCCAGGAAGTGGTGGAAAGCCAGCGGAGTTGCCGAAAGCATTAAGATGTGGATTAGTTTCTTGATTAAATAAAAAACTTTAATTAGTAACTTATTCAGGCGATGAGCTGAATCTTTTTTCATTGAATCCTACTTTCCTTCCCTAAGTAATTAATTAGTTGTTGAGGATTAACATTTCTATATAAAAGTCATAGGTCCAAGTCCTGTAAAAGATAGCATGACGAAGACATAAAGTAGAATCACAAATCTTAAATTTAATCCAAAAGAAAAAATTGTCTCCAAAAGTTGAGCAATGGCAAATAAAATAATCTTCATCAGACAATGACCACTTAAACCTATTTATTCTTGTATTTTTTAAATAATTTGAATTTTTTTGTGTTTTTTTTATTTTAAATTAATTTAGTATTTTCATATATTGTTTTTACGTCTTGATATTAATAATAATTTTTTAAAAAAAATTATTATTTTAATATATTTACTAAAAAAATACATTCTAAAAAACAATCATTACCCACTAGAAAAACCCTTTATTATTTAACTCTCTTTTACAAAAAGAAGTAAATAAATAAGAATTCATGATCATAAAGCACAAACAGTTTTCTTTATAGTAAAGAAGTTGCCACCATCATTTTAGTCAAAAGTAACACACTCCAATCGGCCATTTGTGTTTTAATATTGCTTGATATATATATATATATATATATATATATATATATATATATATATATATATATATATTTATGTGAATGTGTCATGCTTTATTTTGCGATCAATCATTTTGTTTTATTCTGGACGATGATTGCTCGTGACTTTAAATTAGCACCGCAAGAACATCAAAACTGGTCTCGTCAATTTAGAGGTAATCTTATCCTCGAGTTGTCAACATTCCTTCTTCCAAGCAACGTACATATTTTTCATAGCTGTGAAAACTGTATTGACCAGCAGGTCCACCGGAGTCTATACCGGGTCGATCCAGTTAGCCAAAATGACCTCATGCTGCACGATGGACATTCTTGAATTTGTAATAGATTTGATTAATGATCAAATATATTTCTTAATTAAATCTCGAAGGTATAACTTAATTGATGAGGTTATAGGTTTGCTCTCTATAAATCACCAGTTTGAGTCCCGCAAACCTCAGAGCCACTGGAATCTTACATGGTCGTTAATTTCAAGGCCCGTGAAATTAATGGAAATGCGCGCAAGATGGTTAGAACATTCACGTTACTTTTATATATATATATATGTATATATTTCTTAATTAACTATAATCAGTTAATAATTAATTAATTCAACTCGGACTTTTAAGATTAAAAAATGTAATTCTTCAAAGACTTAGAAAAAATTGATGCCAATTATTCTAAATTTGGTAGCACCGTTTCTTTCTTGTCCAAAAAAGTAAGCTAATGATTAAGAACCTATTACGTACCATGTGATATCTCCGGGTTCACTTGAGTATTTTATATATTTTTTAATTAAAAGGATATATATTTTTTTCATCTTTAATTCAAGTTATTAGCATTTTTATGAATATCTTTGTTTATTAATTATCATTAGCTTTTTATTCAATAAATCATATGGCTAACAAAAACAATGCTAATTAGTCATTAATTTGTTAAACATTGTCAACTCTACCCGAGAGAAAGAAATGGATTATCAGCAATGCTTTTCTAAAAATAGAAAGTGTGGTGTAGAAAGATATTTAAATTTAATATTTATAGGGTTTAAACTGCTGTTGAATAGAATTTATCAAGTATATATGGCTCTTCAATCGTTTACGTTAACAGCATTGACTAGCTACAAGATGTCATGTAAAAATTCTATTTTGAATACATCTCAATTATTCTCTGGTCTCTGCGAACTTTTACTGCTGTTTCTTGGCATTTTCCGATGTACACACGCAGGCACGCACGCACATGCAGAGCAGGACATGCAAGAAGCCACAAGAACTTGAAGAAAACAGAGAAAAATACATCAATGGAGTCAAGGATAGAAAAGAGTATCCAATGTCTCAACTTCCTGTTGGTGGACAGACCCCACAATCCACTACCTTGCATGTTCTCTTGCTCACTGCCGGCTACAGATCGAGCACAGAAGCAAGCTCTGTGTGCAGGAGAGCCATTAATATCACAACAGCAACATTCCACCCATATACAATTAACCTTGCCATCGTCTTCCTGATCT
>Ga0325402_1000160_pt1 | contig 36953 bp, 14 predicted proteins | sample PopdelMetagenome_22_FD_207212 | JGI IMG/M metagenome (GOLD analysis project Ga0325402, IMG submission 207212) | Populus deltoides microbial communities from Bellville, Georgia, United States - Xylem-PdKOR-R3 | ecosystem: Host-associated > Plants > Phyllosphere > Stem > Wood/Secondary xylem... | reverse complement strand
TTAATCTAGTTTCCAGCTGCGTCACTTTCTCTATGCATTCAAGTTGTAATTTTGTTAGAGCTAGCTAGCTACACTTGCATGGTAAAAATCAGGGGCAAGCACACATATAACACTCATTCCCTGCAGGCTGCAGCTGAATTAAAAACGGTGGGAACTCAAACTTTGTTGATGATGATGACAGGCACTAAGAGTAACATGGCAGTTCAATTCACTTGGGCACTGGTTTTCATTCTTATTACTGTTAATCCTACGTATCATAACTCCACATCTTTACACTGTTAATTTCATCCTAGGAAACAAAAATCATAAAGCTACTTTTTACTTTAATCTCTTCTATGCCCCATGCGTAATTTACCACACACAGATATAATAAATATGCAGTGCATGCTGTCATTCAATTGGTGAATTTGTCACCAGCTGACTTTGCAATCCTTCGTTTTCTTACCTCTTACTCCTCTTTTAGCCACAGAACACCTTTTTTTTTCCCCTTGGTCCAACAGGATGTGCCAGAAAAGGCTAAAGGAAATTCCTATTCATTCTCTCTTAAAATTTCAGCATCAGTACTACTAGATTCCCATAGAGGGACCCCTTTTACTATTCATCACAGAAGAAGTAAGAGTATAGGCCCACACCGATCGAGGACATTGAAGGCTGGGCGTCCTAATGTGATCAATGGTGTAGATTTTGTCACCTCACCTTTCACTGTTCATTTAAATATCCACTTTGCTTTGAAACTGAATTGGAAGATTCTTGCTCAGCCATTTCCTCCTGTTCTATATATATATATATATATGCCTTCATTACTTACTTGGGTTGTAATATTTAAGCATGTCGAGGCCCTTTTTGATGAGGTAATTCAGTTTGTTGTCTTCAACGATTGTCTTCAACTTGAAGGCTGTCAAAAAAGTGAAAACCATCCCCATCTGTTGGAGACAGTGATAGACAACCATTTAAGATAAATGGCCCCTTGAATTTTGCATTAGAAAAGCACAGATGTGAAAAGGTGAGGTAAAGGTAGTACTGATTATTGTCAAAAAGCAAAAAAAAAAAAAAAAGATTCATTTTGAAATAAAGCTATGGAATGCTTACAGATACAAACACAAGAGTTGAAGATCGAAAATCTCACCAAGCCTTATTAAGAAAATTTCTACAGTATTTTATCAAAGACAATGACACCATGAGCTTGGTTCCTTCCCAGATATTTCTACAGTAAACCAGAGGATGAAGAATCTTGTATCAGACACATTTACAAAAAATCAAAGATGTCACTCTATAGCACACACCTGTAGCCAGAAGATAATCTATTTCCAATATTCCATCTCAAACTGAAAACTTCTGTAACAATAATTGAACTAAATAGACTCTGCACATGCTGAAAAAAATATATAGTCTAAAGGGATTGTCCAAAAGCCACAGCAAGTCTTTGCAGATCCTTGGTATAGATGTCTGCTGGCTGTGAAGCTTGTTGATGCTGGTTCGGTATCCAACTAGCACTTGACCCTTCTGCTATGAAGTGTGTTTCTGGTTTCACTTCACTGTACACATGTTGAGATGTTTGGTTTTGTATTGTGCTTCCAAGAAAGAATGTGGTGTTAAGATATTCAGACCATTTGATGTCTTCAGCTGTGTCGTTTTCGAGTGACCGAAGGTGAGATTCCTCGCCGGATTTCCCACAATTAGCTAACCCCCATGAGAAGGCGCTGCTCTCGTAGAAATTGGTGTTGCTTTGCAATTCAATACTGCTACTACTTCCATTGCTTCCACTTCCATTGTTGCTGAAGCTACTTGCTTCCCAGTTCTGAACCCCATTGACATCACAAGAGCCTACAGAAGGATTATGATCAGATGGAAGACTAACAGAAGGCTTTACACGTATTGGAGTTTGGAACATAGAGGTTGAAACAGATGGGAGAATAGTCGGTGGTGTCATACAAGAATTGAACTCATGAGAAATCATCTCAGAAGAGGAATTTGGATTGAAGCAGAGAGTGGTATTTGGATTCATTGAGAGGCCTACACTAGGTTTGTAATCCAACTTCTGGAAAGGAAAATACCCCATCAAATCAGAAGGCCTGCAACTGGCAGGGGAGCTTTCATGGGAGGTACCAAACCTATCCAGGAAGAATTCCTTTGTCGGTGGTGTATTTGTCATGTTGCTGCTACTACTATTCCTGTCCTTACTGTTGTTGATCTTTGAGCTGGAAGAAATTGCAGGTGGTTGTAAAGTAGCTGCCTCAATGAGGTTCAGTTCATTTGATACATTAGAAACTTTCTCATTGCTCTTGTCAGCTGTAGGCTGCTGCTTCTCTTTACAATTCTCAACTTCAGAGAGAGGTTTGTGAGTGTTGGGGTCAATGCCTCTCTGCCTCAGCTTCTTCTTAATGCAGGAGTTCCATAAATTCTTTATCTCATTATCAGTTCTTCCAGGTAACTGTGCTGCAATCTGAGACCATCTGATCAAGTAGGTAGCAACAAGCAGTCAATATATGATTAAAACACTTTAGTTTGAAACGAAAGTCTAATTAAGAGTAAATTTATAAAGTTAATATAAATATAAACTACCTATTGCCAAGAACTGCATGGAGTTCAATTATCAAGTTTTCTTCCTGCTGTGAAAATGCTCCTCTCTTCAAATCAGGCCTCAAGTAGTTAATCCATCTTAACCTGCAGCTCTTTCCACACCTCTGCAAATCTGCCAATATATACATGTACATAAATCATTAATGTAAATTGGAAGATGTTTACAGGAGTGATAAAACTAGCATTCTGACACCATTTACCCTGCATTATAATTAACAAAAAAGGGGTACCTGCTTGTTTAGGGACAGAGCTCCAACAGCCATGTCCATGCTTAGTAATATAATTCAGAAGTTTCTCATCTTCCTCAGGAGACCACAGGCCTTTTCTTAACTTCTGCTTGTAACAGCAAGAATGCCTCCCCATGTGGAGTGCAACAAAACCTGCAATGCAGTGCTGGCAAATGAACTTTTAAAAAGTGGCAAAGTATTGTGTCAGCAACAGGAGGAGAGCTGGGGCTTTGAAATGGATTCTAGGAGGTGGGGAAGTGATTGGAATATGGGATGAAAGAGAGAGATATAGAATAGAGAGATGAGAAGAAAATGAAGTGGCAGCCTGGTAGGGAATCAAAATTAATAGGAGGAGGCTCTAAGAGAAAAGTCACATTCAAGAGGTTGATTGAAGATCGTGGCTTCAGATTTATACATGGTTTTCCTGAGTTATATGCTGTCCTCTTGGACGGTCCTTGTCAGGATGTGGGACCCACTATAGGGCATGGACGGTCCTGATCCTACTGCTGTCATTTAGCAGATGATGAAACAAGAGCATGGGGAAAATGGGGTGCCAAAGCAAATTTTGAGTATTTAAGACTTGTGCTGAGGACTGGCGGGACTCTTCTCTTACCAGATACTTGTAAGAAACTGGCAAGCTGAGAAGCACCAAGTAAAAAGTTTTTGGTGATGCAGACATGTGTACACACAACTGCTTTTATTTATTTACAATGGATTGGATATGATGTGAGGGGAATGGATGAGATGTAACACAACTAATCATGGTAACTTCTGTTTTTTTTTTTTTTCTTTCTTTCTTTCTTGTTACCATGTCTAGTATATACACATGAAAACTTGTTTTTTATTTACTTTGTAAGTAAAATTTTATAATTAAATATATAATTTTTAAAATTTATTTTTTTAAAACCATAACTAGAAATATTTTTGATTTTTTTTAAAATAATAACTGAAAAAGGTAATACGATATCAAACATATATTTAATTTATATTTGACATTATAATAACTTTTACCATCACGAGTTAAAAACCTGTAAAATTATAGTGTTTTAATTAATCACATTCAAAATTATTTTTATTACAAAACACAATTCCAATAGCAGTAGCAAACAGAACCATTAATACTACTTCTGTACAGGTTCTAAAGCAACATGTTACTTTAACCAAGTCCACATGAAGATTCCCTATACAAAAAAAGAAAAAGAAGTAACAATAAATGAGAAAGGGAAGGTTTTTGTAAACAAGAAACGTCTAAAATTAGTGAGAAAAAGCAAATATATTACCCTCATTAAATTGATGAAATGATAGCGGCAGCTACACGTACCTCTCTCTTGGAGACTTGTTCAATAGGAAGAAAATTGCTGGATTCACTCCTGTAATCAATTCTTTATTTATTTGCCTATATACATCTATATATCATCCTTGACTAGCTAGCTAGCAATATTTTCGCATTCAGCTAAATTCCCACCCTCCCCCGTTTTCCAGGCCTTTTGAGGCAGCTCCTCCGATCTCAAGAACCCATTGAGAAATTAAATGACAGGAGAGACTCCTTGTCTCTTAGAAAACCCTTAAAATCCAATCAACTTTCCTCATTTACATCATTCAAAACATCTTAAAATCTGAATTGCCAACAGCCTGTTCTTCTCGTGATGGGAAAAAATGCTATCTAAATACATAGCATAGCAGTGAACGGAAATTACTGGGCATGCATGAAGACCCTTTTCGCAGATAGGACAATCACAATAATGCAGTTGTCCTCTGTAGACCATCGGATAGGAGATGATGTGCATGGAAATTAATGTAATGTATTCTTTCAGATACTATAATAAGGACAAATCTTGATGAATTATTACAAGTTACATGGTACACTCAATATGTCAATCATTATTTATTGCCTCCTAAATGATCTCTCTTTCTTTCGAGACTATATATGAGGCTATATATATATATATATATATATATATATATATGAATGGGTTGGTTGGACTGACACGATTCCATAATCTCTCCCAGTACCGTTCTTTATATTTTTTTTCAAGGAAAGACGTCTAAATATTAATTCTGGATTAATTACCCCCTGTGTATAATTTATATCAATTTAACCAAATTAAAGATAAGTTAATTGATTGGATGTATATGCCTGTCATGTCCAAAGTATCATAATGATACATGATACATACATTACATGGAAGGGGGAGAAGAAGTGTGTTTCGCATTGCCGGTTTTTGTGGTCGTCGTTTGCTTGAAAAAACAAGTTTATACAAAACTATAAATTATAATTTTCCTCGTATTTAACTTCTTACGAGATGAAAAGTAGGATTAAACGATGAAATTTAAACAATTTTTGAAACTATAATCAGTCTGAAAAAATCTCCACCGCACCACAGTACAAGTTGATGATAATGATAATAAAAAATAATTGATAAAAAAAAAACTTAATTATTGGCGGCTTAGTATTTGTTTTTTTAGTTTAAAGAGGGTGTCCGGGTCAGCTTGCGTGTACCTTGACTAATTCCACGAGCCCTGAATTTAACGACCATATAAGCCTTTAGTGACCATCATATGAACAATCACAGGGCTTGAACTTGAGACAAAAAAAAAAATAAATCTCTTGATCTCAAACTTTTATCACTGAACTACTACCTAAATAAATATATATGTAATCAGATTAAGAAATACGGAGCCGTATTATCCTCAAGCAAGTTGCAGAACATTTTTTCCTGTGTTGTGCAGGAAGAAAAGATATTCTCTCCAAGGGATGCTGCATGACAATGGCTTGATTAAAAAACAACAATAATAAACAAGAAAAGGGTGATTATTATTTTACTTAAATTTTTTAATTAAACACGTTTTAGACTTTGAGAAAGAAATAGAGAACCTTCATCACCACCATAATAATGGAGTAACATATAGCCTGTCTCTGTCTCCTTCGCTCTTCTTATTGCCCCATATATGAACCATGAAGCTTCTTTAATCTCCTTGACATCTGGCACTATTGTCCTTAATCTAGACATCCCAATTGGATATGTATATTATGTACGTTAATTAATTAAAATAATATATACGAAAAGATGCCTGTAATCTCCATATACGCCTCATAATGCCCTCTTACGCTTATCTTGTTGAAGGAACCATATGAGCTGTTTTCTGAAGTCAACCACTGCTTCACCTTTTATTTTTCTATTTCTTCTTTGTGTTGTATATATTTGCTAATCATATATATGTTGGCTTTGCTGTCATTAATCCCTATTTAATCTGGTGGGTTTGTTAGCATTCCCTGCAAATTAATAATGAAGTTGTTAAGTTAAACTATATATTATATTTTTTACTCTTACTTTTGATGTATGCCTCTTTATTTAATCCACTTGCTTCAGTTCTAGGGAATGAATCCTTGTCTTTGAATGATTAGCTAGCAGCATAAAGGAATAGGAACAGGAACAGTACAGGCAATTAATTTAATAAGTTTTATCATGAGCTTACTTTCACAGCTGCATAACTGTTCCATTATCTTTGTTTTGTATAATAATTGAGTCTCTGTTTGTTTGCTTTACGTGGTCTGCATTTTTCTTTCAAATTCATATTTAAAAATAGTTGATTAATTTTATATGCATCCACTAAAAATTAAATATATTTTTTCAAACCACAACCATAAATAAAAATTTACATGGTAACAATCAGAGATATAACCAAGTTTCTGGCTTTCTGCTAGCTAGGCATGGTCAGGTAAAAAGTTTTTTTGTTTTTTTTGTTTTTCCTGTGTTAAGGGCTAGCTTGAGGTGAGTTGAGGTAAAGGGGTGATGATCCTGTTGATGTCAATGCAATCAATCGTCGGCCACCGACGACAAGAAGTAGAACAAAAGTATCAGACATGTTTTTTAATTACAGCCATACAATAGTCAAGGATGATCTAACCCAAAAATAAGCTCCTATGCGTTGATGTGTATTCATGTCTCACAAGTTGCTGTTTCAAGATTCCTCTGAGCTCTTAAACCGACCCTAAATGGTGCCCTTTGGTCCCTAGAGGGTTATCTTTTGCATAAACACATTAATTAGGATTCTTATAGGAAACAGCTGTGGGACTTCACAAATAAGTGTATGTGATGTCAACTTTTTTAGGACCCGTCCCCAGACGACTGGGGTTCAATTTCAGGTACGAAGCACAACACTTGAAAACTTCAGCAGAGTAAAAGGGTTAATCTGCTATTCCTGCTGGGAATTTACTGCAGAATTAGTTTATGTGGTTGAGCATTAAGCTACCATCTGATGTTCCTTGTTCCTGAAAATCATCAAAGATAAGCTAGTATCAATAGTTTTTTTTTTTTTTTTTTGTAATCAAAACAAGACACAAATCTTCTCCTTGGTAAATTAGTCAAATTGTAGCTAACTTTAGGCCTGCAGAAAAGAAGTCAATCTCTTGTCAATAGATTACTCTGTTTGAACCTTTAGTTACTGAGTTCAAGGTATTGGCTTGAACAATTTTTTCATCATTTAAACAAGTGTAAATCATAATAACATTCTGGTAAAACAAAGCCATAATTAGTAAGCATAATGGCCTATTTCGATGTAGCATTGATGGGAAATAGGCCAATTAAAACCCATGAAGACAAAGATTTTGAAGATAATAATCGAATGGTTATTTGAAATGGAGGGGGACACCATCCATATGCCCTTGAAAATGGAGAGCTCTTTCCTCATTATCCTTAAAGTCATCTGTTTCTAAGCAGATTCTGAGACAGACAGCTAATTGACAAGAAAGAGCAACTGTTACTCTAATAATGGAATCACACTCATCACAGAGTCCTTGCTAATATGATTATCTTCATTAACTAAAAACTATTCTTGAAAAGAAAAAAAATTCCAACATCAAAAGTAGAAAAATAGTTGCATCACATAATCATCTTTGAAAACAACTCCACTAGCATCTTTCTGAATTAACCAAGGATATATAGAGATCCATGCATCAGTCTATCCTAATTCAGCAATTCTTTATCCTCCATGCTTTCAAGTTATTGATAGAGGCTTCCGTTGCTGAAGGAGTAGCAAAACTTCTGTAGTACCTGAGAGATATGCTTATCTTTACTTGATTGCTGTAAAATTCTCCCATCTCGCACCTTTTTACCTAATGAAGCAACCAACCTAGTGCTTTGGAGCATGCAGTGCCTTCTGACAAGAGATTGGTATTCAAAATATTACCATCAGATAAAAATAATAATAAAAAAATCTGCTGGAAGCATCACACATTGATTTGCCTAAACATGTTGAAAGCTAAGAGGATTGAAAGAGAGAGGGAGGGGGGGAGGGGGGGTCCTTTTGAGATGACCTTAATAAACTATCATTATTATGGAGTATTATTCTTGATTGGCCCATTAACATTTAGTTGGAAACACAAGCACATGGATATCTAATAAGTTTGGCATTTAACTTAGCAACTAAACTTGATCAGCTTTAGTCTTATCACAGCAACAAATGATGATTAGAGAAACACGAAGGCTGCTATCATGAGGTTGCTTACCATAAATGGAAGCTTAAGATCTCATTAGCCATCATTATTGAGCAAAGCAGTGGTGTTCAAATGGCATTGACAGCATGTAATTAAGCATACTATGTAAGGAAAAGATCAGTGACAGTGATAGAATTTGATTTTCAATTTAAAGCTGGGACGAAGGGCCAGCAAGATTATAGTGGAAATTGACTTTAATTAGAAGGCAACATCATCAATTATCAAAAGGCCTCAAGGCCTTTATTCCTATGGAAATTATATATATAAAAAAGCCTTGTCTGGTTGAGATTGTCCCATATAATCATAATTAGGTGTTTGCTTTTAGCTTTGTAGTGGGAAATTATGGTCAACTTTCTTGCCAAATTAGCATCATTACTTTTCATTCTAGGGCTGTTTCGCTTGATGTGGGATGTGTGTTGTGAATCTTTAATTGGAGCATGAATAACAGGTGTTGATTAGCCTTGTCTAACCAGTTCCACCAAAAACAAAACAACACAGAATCTAAGGTACCGCCAATATCATCAGATCCATGTTAATGTTTGGGCCAATTTCATGCTCACTTTCCTCCACATTACTCAAGTGCTCAGCAACCCTAACCAACCATTCAACACAGCACACAGCTTGATACTGGATTAGTCAAAAGCTGGACCTGTAATTCTCCGTATGGACTTTTGGCATACTTTACATTTTGAATGTTCAGTCCAAATAGCCACAGAGTTCAGGCCCAAAGGAAGGCATCGCCATCTATCTTATTCTTTAAGACTTTAAACAGTTAACAGCTAGCAAAAATGAAAAGCATTTTCCTGGGGAGGAAAGGGTCTGGTCCCCCTGGAACTTTGTCTGCTACCCTAAGGGAAAATGCCATTGCCTATTGCTCTCTCACTTTAATTATCCAATCAAACCCATTCTTTTTTGTTTCCTTTTGCTTTCAAAATATAAAATTTAATGGAATCCTAATCATCCATTTTGGATTGATCATGTGATATACAGTCTGTCACACACTACTGTTTTGCTGCTTCTGTTGTTGCTGTTACACTATTTTATTTTATTTTTTTGATCAGTTGCTACCAGCCGCTGTCTTTCCTTTCCTTTTTTATTTACTACACATAATCTCTTAACTATCATCAACTTAATTCTGAAAGGATCTCTATTCTCTGCCTCTACCAATCCCCATGGCTACCGAGACTGCTCCATCACATCAAACTCCTGATCACGAGGTATTTAGATCATCATCCTGACTATCTTTTCTCTTTTCAGTTCTGATCAAAGTATGATATACTTTTGCTTAGCTGATCATTCATATATACTTCTTGGGATTCTTTAATTCTTTCCAATAATTTTACTTTTCTAACTGATCATAATTATATATATGATCTCTGATGTTTCAGTAAGATCCATATAGGGTTTTGTTACTCCTGGACTTGCATGAATGTTTTAATGATCATAGATTTGTTTATCTGACTGTATGGAAATCATAGAACTTGTAGTTTCTTTCGGATATCATCCATGAATGATTGGATAAGGTTAGTTCTTGATGCTTGCCTCTCACTCTATTCACTGTATCAGAAGCTCTGAGAAGTGTCTGCTGTTGACAGGAGAAAGATTTTATATATATATATATATATATATATATATATATATATATATTTGGATGTGTCCCTTTCATAATTATCTGGAAAAATAAATGACACCTTTCTTTTGTATCTCAACTAATCATCAGTCTAAGCACATACGAAGTCGAGGTGGAACATACACCATTTTCTGGTACATTTCGCTTTCTCAAATCTGTTGAAAGATACTGTCACTGTGAAAATGGTACGCTAGGAATAAGGTATTTCATTTCAAGAAAATACCAAATCCATAATGAAAGTTAGTCTTGCCACCTTTATTGCCTAAGCTTTTTTTTGTGGGATATGAATTATCAAACATGGTGGCGTCCTTCTGCATTTATATCAGCTGTCACATGGTTCTGATTCTGCCATAAAGATTCTCTTGTTAATCAACTAGGCATTATTCTTTCTTCCGGTTTGCGAGGGGTACGAGATATCCATACTCTTTAAGAATTTCAAGTTACAATATCAATATCTAGATGGGGAGATTAGAAATTGTTGTAGTATGTGGCTTATAGAATGATGCTGGAGTGAAGTGGAGCAGAGCAAGATTGTAAATTATTAATACATCTTGTATGGCTAGGGTTTACTATAAATACATATTATATGACTCTAATTTGACACATAGTAAAATAAAGCTCTCTGTCCTGTGGATATAGATATATTGCCGAACCATGTTAAATCTATCTATGTGTTTTTTTGTTTTCTATCTTGTGCAATATTCATCATTATTGCAGCAAGTTTCATAACAGAAATATGATACTTGCAGTGCTTCATATTTGATTGCTGTTCTCCTCTTCTTTTATTTATACACCTACACAATAGTTTCCACTTGTTTTGCTTTTAAAATGTCAAAGGGTGTTCCCTGTTTAATTCTCTTTGTTCATTTCTTGCAGCCAATGGAGAAAGTGACCGAAGAAGTAAAGCCTGTGGAACCTGAAATTGTTTCTGTAGCCAAGAAAACTGAAGAAGAAGAAGACCTCAAACCTAATGAACTAGCAAGTCAATCAAACCCGTTAGCTAAATCAGAAGGAGAAGCCGAAGATGAGGCAGAGCCTCCAACAGTTGAGGTTAAGATGAATGATGATGCTCCAATTGTTGATGTTCCAGTCGATGATGAAAAAGAGTTGGAAAAAGATTCCATTCCTGACTCACATACATCCAGTGTTCTAGCTCCGGTGACCAGTGTTGTTGATGGTGAATCAGTTGGTCCAGCTATAGAGTTTGTTCCCAAAGAAGCAGAAGAGCAACCATTATCGTCATCCTTGGAGGAATTGCCACATGAAGAACCGAAGACAGTTGATGTTCCCGTATCATTAGAAGAAGCCATTGAGAAACCACATGAGCCATCAGAAGTTCTTATTATTAAAGAATCTGAACCAATTGTGGCAAAAAACATCGAAGATTCAGGGGTATTAAAAGAAGTCGACAAACCGGAATTAGTAATTCCAGAAGTTGAAGTGAAACTACAGGAGCAATCTGAAGTTGGTAAACAAGTTGAAAAGCCAAAAACAGAAGTGATTGAGAAACCAGAGGAGCCTTTGGAAGTTATTCCTATCAAATCAGAAGCATTAGTGGTAAAAGATGCGGAAGATTCAGAACCAGTGTTCAAAGAAGATGATAAACCAGAATCAGAATTAGTAATTCCTGAAATGGAGGTGAAATTGGAGGAACAATCCGAAGTCATTAAAAAAGTTGAACCAGAAGAGAAATCAGTTGAAGTAATGGCCAAAACACAGGAACTGGAAGTTCTTCCTACCAAAGAATCAGAAGCAGTTCTTGTAAAAGATATTAATGGCTCACAAGAATTGTCTAAAGAAGCTGATAAAGTAGAAGCAGTAGCTCCTGAACCCAGGGAAGTGAAAATGGAGTCTGAAGTCACTGAACAAGTAGAAAAAACAGGGGAGAAATCTGTTGAAGCTATTGAGAAAACACAGGATTCATCGGAAGTTCATCCTATTAAAGAATCAGAAGCAGTTGCAGTAAAAGATATCGATGATTCAGTAGCAGTGCCTGAAGTTGATAAACCAGAATCAGCAGTTCCTGAAGTTGAGGTTAAACAAGAAGAGCAATCTGAAGTAATTGAACAAGTGGAAAAACCAGAATCAGCGGTTCCTCAGGTTGAGGTGAAATTGGTGGAACAACCTGAAGTAACTGAACAAGTTGAAAAACCAGAATCATTGGGTCCTGAGGTTGAGGTGAAACCAGAAGAACAACCTGAAGTCACTACACATACGGAAAAACAAAAGAAACATGAAGTAGAGTTGAAAACTGAGGCACGATCTGAAGTTAGTGAACAGGTTGAGATTAAGCCAACTAATGAAAAGCCAGAGGAAGTAGCTGGAATTACTCAGGAGGCTGAAGTTGATGTCAAAGAGGATATAGGAAAATCTTCTCTTCCTGAAGTTGTAGGAAAGGTTGGTCCAGAAGATGAAAAAAAAGAGGCTGAAGGAACTGATCTGGTTGAAGTGCCAGTAAAAGAGGTTGTGTTTGAAGCGGAAAAGGGTGGAGAAGAAAAAGAAGCTCAGATGACCAAAGATGAGGGCGAGAATATAGCAAGTGAAACACTAAAAGAGGAACTAGCTCATCCCATCAAAGTGGAAGATGTCAGCGATGCGGTTTCAAATGCCGAAGTTACTGAAAAATCATTTGGGGGAGAGAAGACAGTTGAAAATGTTGTGCCTGCTGTAGAAGACAAGAAAGAGGAGATACCAGCAGGAGAGGAAACCGAAAAAGATCAGAAAATAGAGGGAAAGCTGGATGAAGCCACCACAATTGGCAGTGAAACAGTCAAAGAATCCCAAGATTCTGGGTTAGAAGCAAAAGAAGAAGAAAGTGCAAAAAACAACAAAGAAAACTCCGAGCAGGAAAAGGTTGATGAGATAGCGAAATCTGATACAAAGAATTTAGAGCCTTCCACCACCAAGGATGCTGACGACATAAAAGTATCACAGGATCTGCCAAGAGAAGTTCCAGCCAAGCCTACTCAAAAGCATTCAAACAACATTTTAACAAAGGTAAAGCAATCACTTGTGAAGGCGAAGAAAGCTATTATCGGGAAATCACCAACTCCAAAAACTGTCTCCTCTGATACCAAGGGGGATGTTGAAGTCAATAATTAAATGCATCAGAATGACAAAGTTTGCATATACTTATACAGATTTGGAATCTTTCATTGCGAAGTATATAGGTGTGCATAAAGGCGTTTCTTCTTTTTTCCCCCCTCTGATCACTCGGTTGTATGTATTGATAGTGTGATGGTGGTTGGTGTGTTGTTGGGTTTGATTTGATCAGTAGCAGAAAAAATTATGTACTCGTTATTACACATCGATAATGTTGATTTGTGTATGAGATTGGATTCTTTTGTGCTCTTTATATCTGTCAACTAGTTGCACAGTAACATTTTATGTAGGGTGTAGGAACCTCCAGCTAGCTAGGAGAATACCAACGATTGTGTCTCTCCATTTATATAGGCTTTTCAGGATTTTGAGTAGAGAAGAACATAGAATTGGTTGAACCTCGCGGAAGAGCTAATGAGACTTCACTCTTTCCATGTATGGTGGCACGTGCCTCACCTGGTACTGAAGCAGACATTGAAACAACAGTCACAACGAATAACAGATATTGAAGTTATATTTGTAAGAAGCTTCATGAGTCCACTATGATGTAGAGATTCTGGAAAAATGGTAGATGGTTAATATGCTTGAGAGGTTGTATAACTACGGTATTGGAAAATACGTGTTTTTTTCATTAATTCAAAGAACTTGTATTGAGAGACCTACTACAGAAAACACTCGAATACATATTTCTGGTTGGTTCACTCCTAGACAGTGCATTATTTTCTCAGGTTGTGCAAATGAATGTACAGATGCTAGAAAAAACCTTCGAGTCTCCTCAACGTACAAAAAATCTGTGCAATTTGTAATTCTACTTCCCTGAAATTAGGACTCCGACGATTATCGTAAAAACTTGACTTCATTAAACTCTGGAACCTTTCTGCATAGTCATGTACCCAAAATCCCACAGATTTACTGCATACAAGGAAAGTTTAGATGTTGACATGAAGCAAAAGTGGTTCACCTCTCCCATGGCAAAGCATCAGAACTACCAATCAGTCACAACCTGCAGCGTGTTGAAGTAGATAAAAAAAACTTCTACCTCTACAAACCATATCAAGTAGATCTAACATCAACGTTTGGCACAGCCAACAGTTATTGCAAATGCTCACCAGCCTCACTACTTGGTACATTGTCATTTCCACCAACCGACTTCAATGCTCTGTTGTCAGCAACTCCTGAGTCTTGAGCATTATTTTGCACCAAAGCAGGTTGTTCAAAGCATTCATTTGTTGCCTGGCACTGGCATCATGAACAATGTAACTAATTTTAGATTTGGGTTCAGTAATGGCACAAGGTAACTCAGTTGAAGTAGAGAACATAGTTTTCTGTGAGGTTACCCCAACTATCAAAGTCAACTTTGTACTTTTTTAAGACTTCTTGGCTGCTAGGAGGTTATGAAAATGACACCCCAAATAACATCTATAATTGGATCTAGATTCTATGCTCCAATCGAAACATGCCCACGATCTTTGAACAGAAATTGGATAACGAACAATACAGTTTGATAAATTATAAAAAAAAATGTTCTCCATGGAAATATCCTTCATGAGGAAAACATAAATGACACTGATTTAGTTTTCACTTTTACAGGATGATGGACACGAAGAGTGACAGCTTTAAAGACATAAATAGATAGATCAAAATTTAATAGTCGTGTGCTTATATGAAGGCCATACTTGCAATTTTCCATCATGCAACATTGAGATGGGATTAGAATGCGCCTAAAGCTACTAAATTCCTTCTATTGTGAGTGGAGAGGAGCCGTGAAGATGGTGATTACCAAGAACAACAGACATCAATCATCATCGTGAAATGAAAACCCATTATTCAATTTGAGCTTTTCATTCTCATAGAATATGCCACTTAGTTAAGAATCAACAAACCTGACTAGAGGTCTGATTCATTGAGCTATTGACAACATTATTCTGCATCACTTGCGAGTTGATTTTCTGAATTGCTTCATGTGAACTACAGGCCGTAGCTGAATCCAAATTATCCGTAGCACCTACCACACCACAAGCATTTGGTTCCCTGTTTGTTTTCAGAGGAGGCCCTCCAGACATTGGCATTAAGGGTGCACAGGGAAATGACATTGGAAATCCTTGACCTGAAAGGCCAAACATCTGAAGATTCGATCCTCCCATCCTATGCAAAGCACTTAGCCCTGACATTGGCTGGCCAGAGAAATGCGGTCCATGCATAGGAGGCACTTGATACATAGGGCAACCAGAAGATCCACCATTCACGTCTGGCATACTCATCCCAAAACCCATTCCCATTCCCATACCCATTCCCATTCCCACACCCATGGGTAAGAACTGCCCCATATGAGCTGCATGCATGTGAGGCATTCCAGGGGGTAACATCATTGATGGCATATACAATCCAGCTCCCATTGACATGATCTGCATAAAGGTGGTGAATGATCCCAAGCAGCTATTTGATTTTCCAATTCATCAAGTGTCTTAAATAAACTTCGAGAGGAATCAGCAGAATTTACCTGTACTTGAAGCTGAAGCGTCTTTAAATACTCAATGGCCTCATCAAGCATTGAAGCTTTATCCACCTTATAATGCAAAAATATCAAAGAAAATGGAAGCAAAGATGCATATGAAATCATCTACACTAAAATTACTTGGCTTTTCTCAAATTCCTTCAAATTTTCTGGAGATCAGCAATAACTTTAACCTAAGAAAACTGAGGGATGATTCGATTAACATAATGGTCAAGAACTTGGAATAGTTTAAACTTCAATAAACATGAATAAACTCAAATAATTAATTAAACTTCAATTAGGCCAAGGTTTGGTGCAGGTTTGATACTCCCAAGCCATTGTGATTTTATAGAAAACCTCATTTTCAAAAGATTATGGAGAAATTCACTGAGTAACATAAATACAGATATCCAACCTTGTTACAGTTTGGTATGAGTTCTTGTAGGGCCCGCATCTTTTCGTTGATCCTATCCCTTCGCCTCTGTTTGTTGAAGTCCAGATGAGAACCGATCAATATACTATAATTCATAACTACCAAGGATAACATCAAATGAACAAGCACATATCTTCAGATGAGATATTGGAATGTTGTTGCTCACCCTTTCAGATAAATTATGAACTTCTGCAGCCCGGTTTCTCTTGGAGCCATTACCTGCTCGAGCAGGAGCTTTTTTTTTTGCACCTGCAGATTCTTCTTCTACATCCTGCGCATTGCTTATTTCCTTAGTACATGGAAGAAAGAGAGAGAGTATAGGAACAACAAGAAACATTGTAAAAATGTGAAACCTATGAATGAAACTCACTTCACTAGGACCTTCAGACTCCTCAGTATCTCGATGTTTTCTCTTCAGATTCTCAGTTGGATCATCCGAAGGTCTCTCCACACTATTGTCCGAGCCAACAGAAGAAGAAGCAACCACAGGCTCTTTAGTCTTCTCAACATCTGCTACTCCTTTAATTGCACTTTCACAAAAGTTTTGACGACAGTTTCTATCAGTTTTAGAGTCACCTTCTGGGATTGTAGCCTCAGGTAGCTCAGCAGGAACAAATCCTTCTGCAGGCTTAGCCTCTGATGGTTTAGCGTCAACCTTGGGTGGCATCAGAACAGGAAGACAATGGGAGCTCGTTTCCTTTAGCAAACCACTACATGAATTAATGGGAGTGCATTCAGCCGGATTGCTACTACTTGCAATTGAGCCCTCATCTTTATTTTGCGTTCTTTCCATGTTTGGAATCCCTGTACCAGCTCTCATGCCAAAGTTCTGAAGATTAGCTTTCGCAAGAGCAGCAGGTCTTGCAAAATGAGAGAAATTCATCAAACTGGAGTTGGTTGTGGATTGTGCTGGAACTTGCTTCTGCATCTTTATGCTGGGAAAACCACCTCCTGATGTTGGAGCTCGAATAGAATCCACTGAAACGACATGGTGGGCAGCATTGCTTGTACTATCACCATTTTTAGCTGAAACTCTGGATCTAAAATATGGAAATGATGTTTGGCAATGCTCAGAAGATGATAGATATAACTGGCTAGCACTAGTTCTAGGCCTATTAGCTTCAGTATCCCCTGCTGAAGAATTCTTCGCCACATCTCCTTGCTCTAAACTCAAACCATTATGTACGGAAACAGTACGGGAGTCCCTAACTGACTGGCTACAACTTTTTTTACCAAACGACGGAAAATTACTCTGGGAGGAGTGTCCATTTACAGTAACACCAGATAACTCGGGCAAAAATTCAGAACAATAATCATGTTGAGGAGATTCATCCAATGGATAATTCAACCAAGGCACCATGTCATCATCTTGATTCACCCCCATTTCAACAGCGGGAACTGACATCGGGAGTTCATTCAGTGTAGACTCCATCATCCCAAACTTTCCTGTTCTAATATCGGTGCCATTTTCTATGTCTTTATATCGAATCTTGGGGTTTCGACATGGTAAGGTGCTACAAGGTTGTATCTTTCTAGCTCTACTGGATTGAATCTGACCATTTTCCCATATTAGCTCACCAAAGTCATTCTCAGGTCTGCTTTGTAGGACACCAACAGACACAATAGAAGAAATGAAACCAGAAAGAAACAAATCAATATGGAGAAATGATTCACTAATCCAAGATAAAAGGAAGCTCAATTAAAAAAAAAAAAAGGGAAATTAAATTGAAACTTACACAAAAGACAGATCAGTTGAACAACTAGGATCCTTCTCTTGAGAAGAATCAATCTTTCCTTTAGCCATTCGATATAATAGCTCAGACAAAGGCATGGTGAACGTGTTGGTTAGCAACACTTCCTCCAAGTAAGAAATCCTCTCTAGTTCAATTGCTTAGCCATTACTGGCACCTTTTGTAAACCACTCTTGAACTCTATCACAAGTTCAAAGAACCCAAAAACATATGTATATGGAGCCAACAAAGTTTCAAGACATGAAAAGCTTGACAATAACCCCACAAGTACAATACAATCCCAGTTTGTATCTAACTCGCAAAAGAAATAAAAGAGAAGAGTGCTTCTTCTTTTACAGGACAGAATATTATCTTTCTTTCATTTATACTGATGTCCTTATCACCTGGAAGTGAGATATATAAATAAACTATAAATCAACACATAGTTTTGCTTAAAGTGGCAGTCAAAAAACATATTCTTTAATGGCTCTCTCAAAGATTCAAAAACCCTCCAAATCAAGCTACTTTAAGCATTTTTTTTTTAAATTAAAGAAATGATCTTTTCCGCTTCTTTAATCATTAAACTTGAAACCAACAAAAACCCAGATCAGATTTTGGAAACTAATTAACTTTATCAGTACAAATCAAAACTAAAAACCCCAAAAGGGAGTGATATGCTAGAAACTTGAAGAAGAACTCGAAACACTTCTTGCCTGGCAATCAACCAATAAAGGAAGAGAATTTTGAGAAAATCTGAGCTCCTCGAACTAGTCAAAAGTTACACTAATCCAAATGCATTAAAAATGAGAGAACTTAGCTAAGCAAATCATACTCTTAAGCTTAATAGAAGCTACCAAAAGTTTGTATCTTTAAAAGTTTGAGCTCCAAGAAAGAGAACTCAAAATCTCAAGAGACAGAGAGGCCAAGTGGACGTAGAAGACGGCGAAAGGCTTGCAGAGATTGCAGGGGACCAAGACACAGATAAAAAACAACCAACTTTACGTTTCTTTTAACTTTAACCCCTCCATTTTTTGGATCTTCTTTTCCTTTTAGCTAGTGCTAGAATTCAATACGGTCTTTTCCTTGTTATCTTCTTCTTCTTTTTTCCTTGTTCTTTGTTTGGTGATGTGGGGCCATTTCTTCAGTGAGTGCTGTAGGGTCCCACAGAGGCAATTTAACTCTGCCATAACACTCCCACCACTCTCATTTCTTCAAACATGAAACTTGAATCCATCATAAAATGAAGGTTTGTTTGCATAATATGGAAAATATAGAGAACGGTATGCTCCAGGTTTTCAAGTTTAGAGTGTGTACATAAAAAATGATTGAGAATTCCATTAGTTCCTCGTTGAAAGAAGAAGAAGCAACCATCGGTTTATTTGTTTTTGCATGCCAATCTATTTCAAAACTAATTTTTATTTAAAAGAGTATTAGATTAAAATATTTTTTTATAATTTCAATATATTAATATTAAAATTTTTAAAGAATATTATTTTAATAAATTTTTAATTCAAAAAATATGATGCATCACAATACAAAAATACAAAAACTTTAATATTTTCTTCGAGGGTGTGCTTCCCCTTTTGAAGCTTGAATATTTTCATAAATCTGTTAGATTGGGAGTGAGTGATTCATTATAAACTGATGAATAATAGGAAAGGTAAAATCAGTCACATCACACAAAAAAGGAAGGGAGGAAGAAAAGGTTACGAGTTAAAGAGGGCAAGGTTCATCTTGCTAGAATTTGAGGGACAATGTCCCTATTCCATGAATTTGAATACCAACATTTATATTCTTTAGATTTTATATATATACACAATATTTACTGCAGGATAATATATATATATATATATATATATAAGAAATAATGGCATTTGGTTTTACTTGAAAGAGTACTGTGATAACAAGCCACTGATATGAAATCTAATCATGAGAAAATTGGCCCAAGGGGGAAAAAAGAGAGAGTCTAAAGGTGAACATCTCAATTGTGATCTCTAGTGATTTCATGATTAGTTCTCAGTGAACAAAATCTATGCATTTTTTTTTATCTTTTTTGCCCTTGATTTCCACAAGGTCATAACATGAATATCTCTCACGCATGAGGTCAAGACTGGGATTTCACTAGAGTAAGTTAATTTACATCTTACTGTATAACAAGCAAGCTTAGAGTCAGGGGGCATCAAGATCTCTAGTTTAGTATATTAAATTGGATTTAGATAAACATGCTGGACCCATTAAACTAAAAAAAATATATAAAATGCTGTAGGGTTGAAGTGGGATAACTTATCAAGCAAAGAATATTAATTTAATACATTGATTATATATTTTTTTTATAATTAATACCAAGTCTTGTATCTAAATGATTTTAAGCTTGCACTTTTCACATCAATCTTATTCGTTAAATAATTCCTTTTATTTAAATTGTTAATGATAAATAAATTCAGAAAGTCATGGATATATAAATAAATTGTTTTAGAACATCACTAACTTTTAGATTTAAATTCTGCAAGTCAAGGAAAAAAAAATAACCTCCTTCGTCATCAAGACACCAAGGATTTGTTTATTTATATGATATATGCAGCCCGATATAATTTTGCAAGGATTCAATTAAAAACTCTCTCTTGAGAGAAATCATAGTTAATTCTTAAATTTTTTTTTTAAATCAGTAAAAACTACTACAAAGTTAAATACACCCTATGTGTTTTCCCTAAAATTACTACATCAATGTGGCATTCATGAATAAATCATGTTTTTTATAAATTTAAATTTTTTTATTTAATTAAAATTAATTTTATTTTATATTATTTTATCATTTTGATGTGTTGGTATTAAAAATAATTTTTAATAAAAAAATATATTATTTTAATATATTTACAAATAAAAAATCATTTAAAAAAAAACATATATCTCACACACGCAACAGTCTCTCTCTAATTAGAGTAGTTGGCAGGGGAAGCTCTAATGAAAGTAGATTTGCTTGAGCAGGGATCATTAGCAAGGGGATGCTTACGTGTCTTTAACGGTGAGGAAAGAAAGATTTGATTCCATCCATCGTATTCCATGAACAAAAGTTAAAGGGTTTGGATAGATACAGATACAGATACATGAAGATGGAAAGAACCTAGCTGTTCATCTCATGTGCTATATTTTCCCAAGAAGTGAAATGATATTTGTCCACTTGGACCCTTGTAGAGCCGAGCCAGTAGGGGACCCGGCAGTGTTTCAGTGGACCCCCAGGTTGCGGCTAGCTGCCAGGGCATCTTTCTCTATATATCCCCTGTTTTGGTGCACTGCACAGGGTAACATGATGATGGATGGAGAAATTACGAGGTGGATGCGACTTGATTTTACACACCTTTGGATTTTGTTCACTGGAATTGACCCTTCTGAAGAAGAATTCAACAGGGTGATGGTGTGAATTTCACGTGTTTGCATTAATTTCACGTGACTCACTCTTTGGTTCATGTGTGTCGTCCGTCCATTGCCATTGGCACGTTGCTTTCCTGGAACCATCACCCACCATGCACCTGCTCTCTTCTCCGATGAATGATTCCATCCACTGAGTTGTGGGTTCTATGGGCTCTAGTCAGGTATCCCAATCAGCAATGTTTTGTACCCCCCGGATTTGCTAGCATTGATGTGGTAATTGACAGCCAGTACACCTGAATAATCTTTTATGCCTGGTCTTGGTAGGCAGAATAAAGAGGCCATGTCCTTCGAAATGCTATTTTCTAGGTCCTGCTGCTGCTGCTGCTGCTGCAATCCCAGTAATGGAAAAAACTACGCAGCCGTCACTGCACATTTCTCCCCTGCGCACTGCATCCGCATTCTGAATCATACGTAGCTCAGCTGCGATGACTCCCATTCCATGTATACTTTATTAATATTCCAAATTCTCATGTCATGGTATGTGATGAAACCTAAGCAAGTGACATATAGTGGAGGCATTTTCTCAAGCAAAAGCAATAAACAAAACAACTTAAACAAATATCAGTGTAAAGGACATCCCCAAGATAATGGGCACTCGAGAATTATATAATAGAGGGAATGCTGTGCCTATGAGTGTTGCAGGAATGTGAGGACAGTAAACGATAATGTAAAAACAAATACAAGTGACCCTTTGTAGAATGCGGAAGCTAAGACTAAGAGGGGTCCAGCACAAACTTAATAGTTTTCTCGGCTTTGGAGCCCTAATAAATAAATTGGACCTTAATTTAGACGAACCATGCTCTCTCGGTGCCCTGATAGCTCCTCCTGGCAGGACCACTCTCCTCCCATATCTAACATGCACATTGCACATGTATATTCATAACTATAAACTATTATTTTCTTAATTACTTTTACCGTGTGATAACATAAAAAAATCCAGCTGTTTGGGTTTACAGATATCTGGAAATCGATCAAATAGCTGGAATCCTAACCCAAATGGTTGGAATTTTCAGCAAGACATCCAAACCAACGAGGTTTATCTAATCTTATCCCGCACACCCTTTAATGTATTTTTTCAGGTTTCTAATAGCCACGTGCACACATTTCATGCGCGTAATTTTTTCTAGACGTACATTAATTTATCTTATTATTTTTTATATCAATGACACTGTACATCACTAATACTATTCCATCAATAACATACATACATAAACAACAACTATAACATAACACAACAACTAATAGCTAACACATCAATTTCTTCATCAATGACAAGTCTCCTAATTTTCTGTGAAATAATTCCAAGTTCTAGGTGTATACATAAACACTCTCAATCACCGTGCAAAGCTCCTTCTAGCCATTGAAAGCTACACTTGAGAATATACTTTCACATTCTAGTTATAAAAGTCAAAGCTATCCATGTCATTAATTTTAAGCCTAGTCTATAGATTCTTTTTCTCTATACATTTCTTTTCCTGCATTTTTTTCACACGTTATATTTCTTTTACACTTGCTGACTAAACAAGAAACTTATTTTGGAGGAAAGATTGTGTGCTCGTGATCAAGTTCAGTCACACTAACAGGCACAGCCATGGAAAATCAAAAGTTCTTGAGTGACTTCATCTCTATATATGGATGTGGAGCTACTAGCAGAAGAAGCAGAGTTCCGGGTGCTATTAACAAAAACAACCAGCTACTTAATTGTTACTACATCATGTTCTCTCTTTTCTAGTCACGTAGTACCGCTGGTCGAAGCAAATTCCCAAATGCTACATATATATACATATACATATTTAGTCTTAGATTGATAAAACTAACAATCATCCTGCTATTCTTTGAATAAATCATAGATAACAATCATCCTGCTCCTATGTTTCACTGTGCTTAAGCGTGTGTGTCCATCATTTATATATACATCTACAAAACTGTATATGCAGGCACACATCCACGGTAATTATACACTATGATTAACACCTAGCAAGCATATATTTGTACTTGTTCAAGCATGTTGGGGGGGAGGGCCCATGTTATTGCTGAATGAAAATAGCCATGCCCATAGTGTTTAATTCTGAAGCTAAGAATAATTAGGCAATGCACTGATGGACTCAAATATTAACGGATCAGATACTGTTGAGTGCTTAGCTAGCACAAGTTCATAAACAGCTAGAAGCATGCGGAACTTAATACGTCATAAGGAATTTTATTTGATCAGCAACGAAAAGGATAAAGAGATTTACAAGCCTATTGGACTTGAAAAGAGTTGTCAAAAAACGATGGCTCTCGGCAGGTTTGCCCCTACAAATGCTCTTTCTTCAATTTCCATGTGGCGAATCATGGACGTGCAGATTAAGTTAGAGGATGACACCTGCCTAGCTAACCTAATCAATTGTCCAAGTCCTAGCTAAGAGATGCATGTACACAACTGTACGAGATTATAATGGAAAAGCTGAACGGATGAGACAAGTTTGATGATGTAGATGATGATGAGATATGATTAAGGATATGTTCGTGCAAGTTGATCACATGATGCCGTTGCATGAAGGTCAGAAACAAGTCAAAACAGCACCAAATCAATCACAAACTTATTCTATTCTATACAAAATACAATTAGCTCTCTCTCTCTCTCTCTCTCTCTCTCTGTATGCTCCACACGCGTTCTTGAATCCTTACATGTCTCAGTCCACCCATGGTCCTCAAACATCATGGTCCTGTATGGACAGCTAATTTATTTGTCAATGATTTACCTTTCATGCTGTCACCTTAAATGTGTTCTTCCAGATTCATCACATTCAGACCCAGTTGTTATCTTTGAATTATGTGAAATTATAAGGATTGCACAAGGAAATTAATTTCTCCTGAAAGAGACTCATGATGATGGAACTCATTCATACATGAAATATATATATCTATACATATTTCTTTCAATTTGGCTAGCTATCAATTTTTTACTCGGTCAACCAAGATACGAACTCATTCATACATGAAGCCTTGTTGAACATATAAAGCCATCGACCTGATCAGAAGTTTACTCAACATTTTTTCATAATACCAATATTTTTTTAGTGTAAGATCAAGCATACAAATGCATAGCACTACAACATGATTTTCCGTCTATATATAGGTAGGAGTGGGAATCAGTCAATAATTTCCATCTTGGATCTTGCTTTCCTGTTTTCTGAACATCTTATCATGATCTACAACATTAATCACTATATGTCATCAAGCTTAACGCCATCCTCAATTATATCTAGCATGTCATTTTTGAGGAGAACATGCTTATTAGGATAATTTTTTTAGTAACTAAATGTTGTTAACACAGCATGATATTGCTTGCAAAAGCTTGCCAAAAATGCAATTCCTTCCTCCTGAGGTACATCTATTTGCTTAGATATATAGTGCACTGACCTCATGATGAAAATTCAAGAAGGGAAAGATAGGTTAGAAAAATTCCTAAAAGGTGTTTGATATTTTTCTTATTGTTTATTCTTGTTGAAACTTTAATATATCTGGGCTATTTATAGCCTCTAGTATAGGTTAACCAGAGCTATGATCGCTGAAGAATATATAATGAAGAAAATCTTAATCTATATTAAAAAACAATCAGAACTCATATCCTCATCATCTTCAGTTCCTAATCCTGTCAGCTTCTGTCTCTACCGTAACTTTGAAAATCATTGGTTGTCATCACCTTACTACGACATTTTGCCAAAAGAAAAAATGTTTACTGGTTAAGAGTCACTGGACTCAAAACAATCCCTGATGGGGAAGACTCTGTGAATCCGGATTTTGAGGCCATGCTCTAATTTGTAAGATAATGGGCCTTGCCACTGCCAGAATCCTCAATCAACATACATGAAATATGAATAAGCCCAAACATGTCACAAAAATAAGCCCATAGAGGGAAAAACCCTAAGGGGCTTTCCCTAAAGCGACCGACAGTATCCATGTGGGAATGGTGAAAGGGAACTGCCAAAGCATTCCATGTTCATTGACTAAAAGGTTGAAATGAACGGCCAAGATCATTGTTTCCCGAAAGAGATGCCCTTGATCTGGCGGTGAACAACTAAAGTAGCTAGGGTTGGAAATTGGCAACACAATATAAAGGGATGGAAGGCCAGGATAAGCGTTCATAGCTGCTTCGGTAGCCGCTTGTAAGTTAACATATATGGGAGGAAATGGAGAGGGAGTAGGATTTTCGGAAGGTTATCGGGTGGGCGAGCGGGGAAGATAACTTTGGTTTTTGAGATATTACTTGTTATTTTCCCTACTCCACCCATCCCATAGGTTTCCGATCATTCCTCCCTCTCCTCATCACTCTGCTTCTCATGGCCTGTTTATCTGGTTTGTATACTTTTCCTGCATGTACACACGCGCACGCGCACGCGCACGCCGGTCTATCTCTCTATTTTGTCTATGAATATATAGATGGATCTTGTGTGCAGGATTCTGGATCTAGTCTATCTCATCTGCTAGTGAATAGTTCTACGTTTTCTTGAAGCCCTCATCTACTATCTGAACGGTACTCTTTATGTAGTTTCTTTGCAAGTGAATCTCTATGCAAGTGTAAATAATATAAGCAAGTATTGTAAACTAAGCTATAAATAAGAACAGATGCCTTCAAAGTGATTTCCTGTTCATACGATAATCCCAGTGAGTACTGCAAAACTAATCTTGATTCTTGAGTTCCCAGTTGAGCAGACCCCGGGCATGGAAGGTCCTCACTGACAAGCTGTGACTCGAATATAAGCATTCGTTGACTGACACTGCACCCTGAACGCCGTCCTTTATTACAGCATCAAAATAAAGGCAGCCATGGTTTTAAATTTTCCAACTTAAATCAGAACAACCCGGTCAAGGGAAAGCAAATCAAACAAGCATATGCTGGGGGGATGATTTCAACTACTCGGATGATGTTATAAGACAGGCCTGCAAACAGAGGTTTGCTTGAAATGTAGTAACTCGGATTAAACTTCTCCATGTGAAGAGCAGCTGTATTATTGGTATATTTCAGGAGCTAGATTATATTCCTTATGAGACTGAATTTCCAAAATATTGTAAAACAATCGGTCACCAATAATCTATGCAGGAACACAAACCATTGGTGAACTGGTGAAACCGGTTGAAATCTTCCACAATAACCTGTCATGAATCTCTGGAGCAAACTTCATAACTGTGTGGCCATCTCCACAAGTTCTCAGATTCTTCTTATACGAATTGGTGCCCCAGCAGGAGGTGTGCTAGAAGCTAAAATGCAAGGGCGAGCTTCTCAGTGATCCCACATGCTCTGCTCCTAGTTTCAGCTACGTACCAGTTTTTCTTCGCCAAGTCCTCCCAACTTTCTCAGCGTATCATCAATCTCATCTGCCCTTTAAGCATATTTATTTTATTTCACTAATTCTTTTTAATGGTCTCCAGATAATGTTGACATCTGCTTATTAAAATTGTTCAAAAAACAATAGCTCGATTTGATTATTTTTTTTTAAAACTAAAACCCATTTAAAAAAAATTGAACATATTAGGAAACGGAAGAGTCGTAGAGCAGCACAGAGCACATGCCGAAAATGCTGCCTGCTTTGATAAAAGAAATGGGCCCGCAGAGCTGTTGCTGCAGTGTCGGTGTGCTGGTGCTGGTGCTGGTGCTGGTGCTGGGAAAATGCTCGATGTGGCCCTTTGGATTTGAAAATCTTATCGGTAATATCGCAGAGCACATCCCTATGGATCTTTATGTTCATTCAAGTCTGACTTTAATTATCTGCTTAAAACATGGACCCTCAAAAATGGTTCCATCTCATGCGCACCAAGACAGAAGAATAAAGTGAGATGATTTACCCATTGTTGTGGGCAGGCCACGAGGGGGTGTTAGACCACGACATCTGTAATATTTGAATTATTTAATCCATCTTAGCCGGTTAAAATTAGATCTTATTATAAATATTATGAATGATAACGGCTAACAAAATTAACAAATAAATATTATAGATTTGGTGTACATGGAGATCTTTAAAACCCGTTTAACTTTACTGAATTTATTTAACTCAATATAAATAACTCGTCTTTAACATAAATAATATTTTTTTTTCTTTTACTTTCACACTTAAAGTTGTTTTTTTATTTTTTTAATTGTTTTTTATTCTTCACTTCTACGGAAATTATAATTATTCATCTTCAAGTTTGATTTGTTGAGGTGACAATACATTTTTCAATTTATATCATGAGAAAACAAGTGGAAATTTTAAAAATTTAGATTAAATTTTTATTTTTTTAATCAAATCACAAAACTAAAACATTTTTTTCACACTCTAAATTTAAAGTATTATAATACACAAATTTATTTTCCATGAATCATTTCATCCTGACGTTAATGATTTGTTTTTAATCAAGTAAAAAATTAATCTAATTTGAACATGTAAAAAAAAACTAGTAGAGAATATTATCAGCCATGAAAAATAAAAATAAGAAAAACTAAGAAGGACGGTCGCTTCGCATCGATGATGACAATATTTATATCGATGCCCGTGGCCATGCACTTTTTCAGCCTCCGTTGCCGCCGTTGTTCCTCCTCTCCGCGGCAACCTAGCAACCCCCTCTGATATTATTTCATTATTAGCTGTCAATAAAATGGTGAGGGTGGAAGAAATTATCACCAAAAGTCAATGGTTTTCAATGGCCCGTGTCTAGTCAAACCAGGCTTCGTTTCAATCCAACTCTTCTTCTTCTTCTTCTTCTTCTTCTTATATCAAGTGATTGATTTGATCATTTTATTGATAAATTAAAATAAAATTAAAACTAAGGTTTCCTTGCTCAATTATTTTGAAAACATATCTATTACGCAAAGATTGCTATTGATGGCTACTATAATTAGTTTTAACATTTTTCACTTTGAATTATTTGTACCATTCATTGTATCGAAGCAATTTTGATTTTTCCTCCCCACTCGAAAAGATTAATACAAATTTTTAATGATATTAAAGTTTTTTTACATGTCTCATTAATAATTATTAAATTAATTAAAAATAAATAATTTTTTTCTCGTTTCGTACAGTAAAATAACTAAAATAAAATATTTAAAAGTCATTTTGTATTGTACATAGAATGAGAAGAGAGGAGAAGTTTAAAGAAAAAAGGTAAACAAAATAATTCTTTTATTTTATGGCTTTTAAAATAAATATTAAAAAATAACATTTGAAAATCACATGTAACCATCCGCTAAAGAATAATATAAATTATATTTTGAAATTTTATTTAAAAATTTAAACTATTAGGTTGAGATGGTTCTTTAACATGATATCAAAGCCTTAATGACCAAGCGGTTACGAATTTAAATCTCATCATCCTTATTTATTTGATAAAAATTAAACACAAGGTAATGTGGATTTGTGCAAGTTTCAAGTTCAAAGGACTTTCACTTAAGGAGATGTTAGGAAATAATATAAATCATATCTTAAAATTTCATTTAAAAATTTAAATTATTAGATCGAAATGATTCTTTACGCCTCCTTTTAAAATCTAAAATCAATGAATAAAAAATATTTTTGATATTTTTTTATATACTTTTCATATAGTTATTCCATTGAAGAAGCTTCTAATATCGACGCGGGGATACTCTTTAGTCTGTACCAAGAAAAAAACAAAACAAAAAAAAACTACCGACATGCAGTGGAGGGGTTGAGTGCTGGTGGCCCGATCCAGCCAGCTAGCTGGTGGCAGAAGAAGGCAAAAATAGCATGGCAAAGCAACATGGATGTGCCACGTTAGAGTATCATGAGACAAGCTATCTAGCTGTCCATAAATATCAAATATGAATATGATTCTTGCAACCCAAAACCGTCGCATCTACCCCTTCCTTTCCTTTTTGTCGTTTAATGAAGTGGTGTGGGGGTGTTTTAACCATTATTTTTAAAAATTATTTTTAATTAACATATTAAAATTATTTAAAAATATAAAAAAATATGAATTTAAAGCAAAAAAAAAATTAAAAATTTTTAAATTTTAAATTTTTTAAAAATACTTTTAAAACACTCAAATTCTCATATGAAAACACATTAGTATTGATTTATCAACTTTCACAAACTGTTGACAATAATACTCTTAAAATTACTAACAAAAATTTTAAGATAAAATATATTATTGGTAAATTAGTTGGAAAATGATGATGTGTAATTATATAAATGATGGAATTATATAAAATATGTTTTTTAATTATTTTATTATGACGATGATTTCATCAATAATTCTAATAAGATATTTTCTATCAGCACGTAATTATGTTGAAAATAAACGACAAGAATATATCATCACTATATATTATAATCAGGCATTAACGGTGGAATAAGCTATTCCGTGCATGATTCCATTGCTATTTTACAAATTTCTGTGACGCTTAACAATCATGTTAGTTAATTAAAAAAGTGCACCGATCTTTATTTTTATATTAAAAAAGTGACCAATATTTAGCTTAGCTTCTCAGCCTAACATTTTTGGGATAAAAAACAAGTCGAAAGCCAAGACAAACCGAACCTAGAACATGCGTGTGGGACACGTGTACACGTTGGTGGCGGCAGGCAGTGGGGTGGCTCTGGGGCTATATATAACCAACCGGCCTCAATCTTCGACTTAATTCATCTCACAGAGAAGAAAAGCAATATATTATTTTTCAGGGGAGTGCTTTAGTAGAGAATTAATAAGGAATTAGATCATGGCAGGGGCAGTTAAATGCATAGACATCTTGATAGCCATCATCTTGCCTCCTCTCGGTGTCTTCCTCAGGTTTGGCTGCGGGGTACGTCCGTCCGTCCATTTTCATGCATCCATTCATTGATTTAGACACGCACAGTTAATTAACTTCACTTGTAAATAATTAAACAGCACTGATGATCATGTGATTGTTATGTATGCATGGTTCGATCGTTCAGGTGGAGTTTTGGATCTGCTTGCTCCTCACCATCTTAGGCTACATCCCTGGAATTATTTATGCTGTCTACGCCATCACCAAGTGAAGATCCTTTGATCTCACCATCTTAATATCTCTGTTGCGAGCACCTGCACCGCACCCCCAGAAGCTGTTTCCTTCTCTCTGTTCCTGTAAATTTAAAGGGTTGTAAAGTTTTTGCGAAAATAAAGGATATATATCATATATAATTATGACGGTTAATTTTTTTGAAATAAATTTAATTTGTTGAAAAAAATGATGTGTTGAGAAAGATATCTAGGTGTTGATAAATGGAGTACACTGCAAGATATGATCTGTTCATGTGATAGCTACATGTGCATGATGTATATACATGGAAGCATGCATCAGAAATTGTGGGAGCTACTAGCTAGCAACCGTTCTTGCTTAATTAATTTGTTCCACTACTTTTATATATGCTGTTAAAAGCATGCATGACGAAAGTTTAATGCATGGGGTCTCCGGTGATATGAGTACCTGCCCCTTGCCTTTAAACATGTATTACTTTATTTAATATATATATATATATACATGGGTCCCTATTTCATGCCCTTAACTAGATTTAAAGTTAATCTTAACTCATTATTGCTTAATTTAATATATACATGGGTCCCTAATTCAGCTCCTTAATTAGATTTAAAGTTCTTTTTAACTCATTTGATTAGCATTATTTTGGGTGTTTTTCCAAAATAACATGTTTTCTAGTATGTAGCATCAATAAGAAAAGATTTTTAAAAATATCACAGCTAGCCGGAAAAAAAATAATAAAAAACCATAAACGTAGAGGTCACCTGCGGTACTATTTAAATAAGCAACAAATAGAAATTACTAGGCTGGGGATCAAATTATTTTTTTCTAAAATTTTAAAAAATATTAAAAATATATAGATATTTTGGATAGTATCTACCATAAACTTGTCAATTCAGCAATTCAATTTTTCAGCTCGAGTTTTCATTACTCAAATTTTTAAAAACTTGAGTTTTAAATTAAATTACATTAAAATTAATTCAAAATAAATTATTTATTTTAATGGGTTTAAAAACTATGTAGATAACTGAAAACAATATAACAATAATTTTATTAATATTGAAATGATATAAGATTGGGGTGACCTAATTACTTATTTTAGTTGTGAACTTTAACAAATTTATATGTGTTTAATTTTATAATAACATTAATCTTAAAAAGATATTTATTTAAGATCATTATAATATGTAAAATAAAAAATAATAATTAGAAAAATTAAAGAAGAAACTAGAAAAAAAATATCAGGAATTGAGTAATCTATAGATCAACCCCGATGTTTTTGGAAAAAAAACTCAATATTTAGATTTAATTTAAAAAAAATACCGATTTTAAAAAACCGAAGGGCCTGTTATAGAACAGCTCACGCCTAGGCGAAGTCAGGCCATGTGCCTAGGCATTTATTTCTTCTTAAAAGTTTTTGACAAGCATGATGTTTATCACATAACATAAAATATTAGTCTCCTTACACTCGAGCACGCGACCTTTACAAGCCAGCGACATGCTTTAGCTAATTTAGCCACAAAACAAGGTTGAGAACAGAAGATTAAAATAATATATGAACTTAATTCAGCCCATGTTTTTAGTTTTATTTATAATATAATATCCTTTTAATATCTGTTTTTAAAGAACAAAAACTCATTTTAAAATGTTTTAAGAATTTATTTTATATTTTTAATCTGGAACCTCCCATTAAAAAGGGTTTTTTTAATAGGTACAAGTAAATGTTTTCCTCGACCCATCACCATGTAATAGTATTTAAATAAGGTGCCGAAAATGCTGCCTGGTTTGATGTGAGAGTGCAGTGTCAGAGGGAGGGTCATTTGCCAGATGAAGAAAATGCTCGATCGATGTGGGCCCTGTAGACTGACAAGCTTACCTGTAATATCAAAGGGCAAATTTCTTTAATTACCTGCTTGCACACACCCCATCTTCTTATCACAAACAGCTGTCCCATTGATAAAAATGGTCCCACCACGAAAAGAACAATAAAGTGAGATGATTTACAGACACAGGAAGCCCATTTCTGTGGGTGGGTTCAAGTTGAGAATACCTTCCCAAACACTAATTCGGTTTCAAGCCCTAAATCTTTATATCCTATTTAATAACACAAATTAAAATAAATATACACAATTTACTTTTTATTTATTTAAAAAAATTGATAAAAGGGTGTTCCTTAATTAAGATTAAATTAAAAATTTTTTTATATATATTCTTTTAATATAAATATATAAAAAATATTAAAAAATACTTAAAAAATAGAATCAGTGTCAACGGCATGTAAAAAGTAAAAAAAAAGTAGTTTTAATAACAAATTATTAAAATAAAGTAATAATTAAGTTAAAAAGATTAGCCACTTCACCTGACCTGGGGACAAGAAAAAACAAAGGGAAAATAAAACTTTGGTTGGTCCATAGGACCATGAGGCTCAAGCATTAGAGTACATGTTAGACCAAAATACTCGATAGGATGCGCACCATTAAATATTTATGGTCATGCTTCTTAATGATGAGGTTAAATAGAGGTCAATTGATTAATGATTATTTGAAGAAATAAAAAGAAATGATGTATGATGATACCGTAAATTGATCCTTTAAAATCCCTTTTCAATCGGATTCAAAGCAAATTTATTCATTTTTAAAATAATAAATGATACAATATTATATCACAATATATATAATAATAAAATACAGCTAACTGGATCGATTAGCAAATTTAAAAAAAATATATATATAAAAAATTAACAGTAAAAAGAAGTGAATTTAATTGGGGATTGTTGAAATGAGATTTCACCAACTAAAAACACTTGAAAGTTTAAATCAAGCTTATCTTCTAATCAAGTGACTATAAAGTAGAAGCAATATTGATGGCAGACTGACCTAGTCAGCTGCCACGTGTGGGGCTGCTATGGCTCTGTAGGGTTACGTGTGTGTTCTGTAAAGGGTATTTGTATAAAAATATCTTTTAATTAAAAATATTTTAAAGTCATTTATTTATATATATATATATATATATATATTAATTTTTAATATTAACACATTAACATTATGAAAAACACCCTAAACAACATTTTTAATTTAATATTTTTAAAATGAAAAATAATTTGAAAATCACTTTTAATAAAAAAGCTAAACAACATTATCAAAAAGCCTAATCAACGTGTTTTAGAAAAATACTACTGAAGAAAAAGATTAAGATAGTTAAAAGAGAATTTTTTTTCACTCTAAATTTAAGTTTAAATTTAAAATAAAATGAAGCATAAATTTATTTTTTATGAATCATTTAATTCTGATGTGAATAATCTTCTTATTAAGTAAAAAAATTAAACATGTAAAAAGAAAACTAGTAGAGCACATTATCAGCCTTGAAAAAAAAAAAACAAGAATTGGGAAGGACGGCTGCTTCACATGGATAATAACAATATTTATATCGATGCCTGTCGCCATGCACGCACCTTTTCAGCCTCCATCGCCGCCGCTGTTCGTCCTCTACGCGGCAACCTAAAAACCCTCTGATTTTATTTCATTATTGACTGTCAATAATAAGATGAGGTTGGAGGAAATTATCACCATAAGTCAATGGCTTTCACGTGGTCAAACAATGGCCGGTGCCTTGACAAACCAGACTTCGTTTCAATCCAGCTCTCTTCCTCTTCTTGTTTTTTTTTTTTTTAAAAAAATATAATATAAAGGGAAAATCTAAAGGCTATCACTAAGAGACATCCGCTAAATTTAACATTAATGGACTTCATTTATGTTAAATTGTGTAGAAAAAAGAGAGATAAAGAGCGATAATATTAATTAAATATATAACTAAATTTGTTTTTGTATGAGAATGTTTTTATGTATTTACAATAAACTCTAAGGAAAAAAAAAGAAATATATGATTTGAATAAAAAAAACTAAATGATTCTTAACATTTAATTACGTACGTTAAAAGCATGTTCGATATTCTCACCAATAGCAGTGTGCTAATAATTCATTAAGTATGTTAAATATGTTTGTCCATCTTCCAAAATTAACAAATTCTAATACACAAAAAAAAAATATAGTGACAAATTCAAAAAATCAATTCAATTAATTAATCTACAGAAATTAAGATCTTGAATGTCAAAATTAACGCCTAAGCTAGCTAGTCACGCATTGATCCACGTGTTGCATCATGAATGGATGAATGAATTAACTCCATAGATAAATATATAGTATAAGATACATATCTCACACATGCAGAGCTATCAATGATGTGTAGAGGACAGTAGTATGTCACTTGTTATGAATACCTGTACTAAGTAATTATACGAAGATATTCATTATAACTATAAATAAACTAAAAAAAAATATCAATTACAGGATTTGAGTATATTTGATATATATTATGGTATTTTTATGATTATAATTTGAGAAATTATGTTTAGAAAAGTTATAAATTATAGTTTTTTTTAATATGTAATTTTTTAAAAGAATTTTAGTACGAAACCGTGAGAGATGTATAAACTAATTAAAGTTAAATGGAATGCAGAATCACAAAAACAAACAAACATAACAGCAGCGTAGGAAGGAAGGAGTGCTTGCGGGCCGATACAGCCAAGTACTGCCTGCCCAGTGGTAGAAGAAGCAAAATCACATGGCTGGGAAAGCAGCATGCATGTGAAGAAACTTAGCTATCTACCTGTACATAATTAAATATCAAATTTGAATACGATTCTTACAACCCAAAAGCGTGCCATCCACCCCTTCCCCTTCCCCTCCCTTTGTCGTCTAATTAACGGCTCCTACACGAAGGAAGGAAGTGCATGTATATGATCCTCGTTTTTTATACTACGTAGGTATTACTAGACCACGTACGTGTGGGACACGTGCACACCGGAAGGTTGTGTTAGTGGGCAGCGGGTACGTGGCTCTGGGGCGCCTATATATAACCAACCTCAATCTTCAACTCTCTGTATATCGCAGAATATATTAGCACCACAAAGAAGAAAAACAGTTTCTCAAGAGCAGTATATCTTTCAGAAGAATTAAGGAGATGGCAGACGAGGGAACAGCTACTTGCATAGACATCTTGTTGGCCATCATCTTGCCTCCTCTTGGTGTCTTCCTCAAGTTTGGCTGCGGGGTACGTCGTCCGTCCATATTCTCTCATTAGTTTACACACACACACACACACACACACAGAGTTAATTTTACTTACAATTAAACACTGATCATGTGATTATATACATATATATATGCATGCTTCAGGTGGAGTTTTGGATCTGCTTGCTTCTCACCTTCTTTGGCTACCTCCCTGGAATTATTTATGCTGTCTACGCCATCACCAAGTGAAGATCCTGATCTTATCTGTTGTAAGCACCCGCACCCCATAAAGCTGTTTCTTTCTCTTTGTTTCTGTAAATTTAAAGGGTTATGAAGTATTTTTATTTGTGAAAATAAACGATTTGTAATACATTCTTATGACCGTTACCTCTTTTTTTCAATTTTGTTGAGAAAATGATGTGTTGATCAAGAATTTATGTGTTAATAGTTGGAGAGCTACGAGATATATATGATTTATGTATGTGATAGTTACATTTGCATGTATGTATATGTACATGGAAGCATCAGAAATTCTGGTAAAATTAAATGCAACTAATATTAGCCAACGGCTTTGCTTAATTTCTTCCACACTTTAACCAGCACTCAAGTACGTATGTATTAACTGTTGATTGGCTGAGTGAAAGCGATGCATTGCCAAACCTACTTTTAGATATGTTATTAAAAGCATGGCAATAGTTCAATGCATGGGGTCCCTAGTACTGACCTGCCTTTAATAATTAACATGTATTAGTTAGTTAGTTAATTAATTAATATATAACATCTTTCTTGGGTTTTTTTTTTGTTTGGACAGGTGGAGAGGCACATAACCGTTTGATTCAATGAAAAGTCCCTTGTTGGTGTACATCGCGATCAATACCTGGATTTATTCTTCTTTCTTCATAATTGTGTGTCTTTTTTTTTTCTTTTAATTAAGTAAGAAATGATTTGTTGTGAAGGAGGTAATTAGCAATTGTTGTTGAGTGACATTTGTGAGTTATGGGTACTTAAGACCGTAATGGATCATGGATTAATTAATTTTCTTGTTAAGTAGTATCTTTCCCTCTTAACTTAATTCTCTCTCTCTCTCTCTCTCTCTCTCTCTCTCTCTCTATATATATATATATATATATATATATATATATAGAGTTGTGAGCTCCATGCATGTTTGTCTACCTAATTGCTTGTGGATTCAATGACTGTTAGGCGATGTATAATTGTTCTCCTTTTTCTTGGATATTGACTGGTGGATACAATTCAAGAGTGAAAAGACAGCTTTATATATTTCCTGACTCAAAAGCAGAGCAAAACGAGAAAAGGAAGATGCATTTGCATCTTTTACCCTAACAAGCTTTTAAGAGTCCTATATAGCGGGACTCTCTTACAAAGCATTGAGTCATTGACAAAGACCAGTCTTGTCTTGGCCATGAAGCTATCCTCTCAGATTGCCCCACCACAATAATGCACCAGCCTGTATATGGCTGCAGTAGCCATGAGCTCAATATCACACAACTGTTTCTCATCAACAAGGCAGCACCGTTCGTTCAACCTGCAGGCAATTTAAATATCAAACTTAAGGTGGCCATCTGGCTTATCAAAGCAAAGAAAAAACGAGTCAACACTGACTATTTGGCTCATGAAATCAAGGGATTAATGTTTTGCTTGCAGTGCTTTAGAATTGCTAGCTATTTTTTTCCCGAGAACAAAGGGACAGAGAAACAACACTTGGTGATTAATCAAGATGGTTGCGTCTCGACCTCAAAGGCAAGGCTCTAGCTAGCCTGAAGATCATAT
>Ga0325402_1000154_pt1 | contig 37325 bp, 30 predicted proteins | sample PopdelMetagenome_22_FD_207212 | JGI IMG/M metagenome (GOLD analysis project Ga0325402, IMG submission 207212) | Populus deltoides microbial communities from Bellville, Georgia, United States - Xylem-PdKOR-R3 | ecosystem: Host-associated > Plants > Phyllosphere > Stem > Wood/Secondary xylem... | reverse complement strand
TTAGAGGGTCAAGCATGGAAATCAAGAAAGAGAGAGAAACTAAGGGGCGAAAAAAGACCGTCGACACTAAATCAAAGGTTTGTTGGCCACACGTTCTGCCCAATGACAGAGGAGTCGCCGAGATGATTCGAACACCACCGTAGAAGGCAACATTTGGCCTTCAAACAAAGCCTCACACACCAACTATATTTTATTTAATAATATTTTATATTTATTAAAATACCAAATTTTCACTTAAACAACTTGATTATAACAAAAAAAAATCAAGATAAAAGTATATAAAAAAGCACATGGTTGCAAATTAAAGAAATTTTGCTTTTAAATATTATTTAGTCATTTCATTATTTTTTAAAAAAGTAAAAACCCAAAAAAACCATTTTTGTTTTAAGGGTAATTTAGTTATTTTTTAAAAATATGAAAAAACTAAGATGGCCTTAATCAATATAATACGGAAAAATAGACCTTGAGTAATAGACCATAATACTTCTAATAGCAAGTCTAATAATTTTGTTTGAGAATGACAAAATAATTATTTTATTGTTCAATCCATACTATTTTGTATCTTGATTTACAATTAAAGATTAAGCTCTATAGATTTTTATTGATTATATCATGAATGTTGGTTATCTAAATGCTCAATTTTTATATCCTTACAATGCCATTTAAATGACTTTCGTATAGGAGAAAGAAGAGAGATAAACATGAATCAATGTTGCATAATATAATAGAAAGAGCTTTTAGGATGCTAAACTAGATATTTGATTCAAGATTTGTCATGAGGCGGATAAATTTTTTACCTGAAAAAAAAGAATATGCAAGCTTTTTAAATGTGTCTTTTGACTAAAAAAATCATAATCATAAATCAAAAGGCTTATACATGCGTTTAAATAAATTAATTGAGAACTATATTTTGCAATAAATGTAAAAAAAATACTAACATATTTATTCAACTCGTCTTGCTGCAAGTCAAATATACTTTTTCTAACATAAAAGAATGAATTAGTACATGTAGTTAATGCATTTTTTGACATCGAGCAAGAAATATAAATGTGAATAAAAAGACCATCATACGTATAAATAAAGACACATAGGATTTGAAGTTAATTTTTAACATAATAGAAAAAAAATATTGTTAGTGCATTTCACTATATCATGATTCTCTTGATTGAGAAATGTAAACATAAATAGCAGCATTGGGCCAATTGTTGGGTTCTTTTGCCAAGCATGACCCAATGATGCTGGGTCCTGCTGCCTAGCAGTGTTGGGCTTTGATAGATATCCAGCTGTTGGATGCTTTTGTCAAGGCCCTCATTTTGTCAAGGCCCTAGTTTATTGGACCTGACACTACTGCCAAATCTAATGATAGTAGGTCTAGGTGACCAGCAAACCCTAGCAGTGGTAGGCCCAGCTAAAGCCATGGTTATTAAACTTGGCCCGGGGGTTGACCTGGCCAAGGGGCCGGATCCTAGGTTTCATGGGTCAACCCGGGTTAACTCGGGTCAACCCGGAAAAATTAAAAAAAGTTAAAGTTTTAATATTTCATATGAAAAAATCCATGTAAATATAGATTATACATATTATGAAGTTTAAAAGAATATTTTAAAAAGTTTTTTATCCCATATTAAAAAGATATTATGTTAAGCTTTTAAGTTAAAGTATTTAAACTAAAAATATTTTTTATACCACATTGAAAAAACATAACTTTTTTCTTGGAAACATAGAGTATATATACTAATGGGTTTCAAATCCCACATTGAAAAAACATAACTTTTTTCATGGGAACATAGAGTATATATATGAAAGGATTTCAAATCCCACATTGAAAAGATAATATATTATCCTTTTAAGTTGAAGTATTTAAACCAAAAGGTTTTTTTATCCCACATTAAAAAAACATGATTTTTTTCTTGGGAACATAAAGTATATATACTAATGGATTTCAAATCCCACATTGAAAAAACATGGTTTTTTTCAGGGGAACATAGAGCATATATATGAAAGGGCTTCAAATCCCACATTGAAAAGATATCATGTTATTCTTTTAAGTTGAAGTATTTAAACCAAAAGGTTTTTTATCTCACATTGAAAAAATATAGTTTTTTTCATGGGAACATAGTGTATATATATGAAAGGGTTTCGAATCCCACATTGAAAAGATACTATGTTATCCTTTTAAGTTGAAGTATTTAAACCAAAATGTTTTTTATCCCACATTGAAAAAATATGGTTTTTTTCATGGGAACATAGCGTATATATATGAAAGGGCTTCAAATCCCACATTGAAAAGATACTATGTTATCTATTTAAGTTGAAATATTTAAACTTAAAGGTTTTTTATTCCACATTGAAAAAACATGGTTTTTTTCATGGGAACATAGAGTATATATACTAATGGGTTTCAAATCCCACATTTGAAGAAAAAAAACCGGGTCTCGTCCGGGTTCCAGGTCGACCGGCCGGATCGCCCGGGTTTGGCCAGGCTGTTGCCACAGACGGTCTTTTATTAAATCCGGATCGGTCCAGCCACCGGGTCCCGGGTCGACCCGCCAGGCCGGGCCGGATTTAATAACATTGCCTGAAGCACGACCCATTGAAGGTGGGCTGTACTTCCAGTGATAACTATGACTGTCATGAAAATATATTTTTTCATTTGTTATATTTTTTAAACTATCAAAATACATTGAAAAAATCTACATAAATAATTTTTTATAAAAAATAAAAATATTTAACCCGCGGCAAGTTACATAGCTAGTAACATGATAAATCTCATTGGTTTAACAAGAACTGCAAGAAAACAGAAATACATCAAGAAAACTAACCTAAAGAGAAATGAGATTGCTTGTGTATATGGTTTGGTTTTAAAACTAACATTGTTGTTCTTCATGTTTCTCTTTTATATCTCTCGATTATTTATCTCTTTTCAATTTTCATCAAATAAATTATGTTAAAACAACATTAATTAGGAAAAAAAAACAAAAAGAACAATGTAGAAAAACAAATGCATATAAGACAAGCAAAGCCACGTAAAATTAAAAACAAAGGAGACCAATTAACCAAGCACACAAAATCATATATTAGGTGCAATTTATGCAATAATAGATGTATCTTGAATCTAAAAGATATGTTTATGATCATACAAAATCAAGATAATCAACAAATTATCTTGAATACCAAAACATTATCTTTATTTACTAATTATTCTTCTTTTTTTTTTAATCCGAGCGAGATAAAGAGAATATAACAGCATGGGTTATGGATTTACCTGCAGGAAAATTCCCAAAAGAGGGACCAATTAAATTTAATAAAAGAAATTGAGAAAGAGGCATGCTTACTTGGAGACAATGGAAGAATCAGGGGATTCAACAGCCAGCAATGAAGGCTTAGAATGAGAGACAGGCGTTCGAGCTTGTGGGGAGCGGTTGCTGCTTTTGAGCAGGTTATAATTTCAGATTTGATTTTTTTTTAATTAATATGAATGTTTGGTTGTTTTGTATATATTTCAATTAATCTCACAGGTTTTGAAATTAACGACTATATAAATTTTTAATGGCTCTGAGATTTATTAAACTTAAACTGTTAACATCTAAAAATCAAATTTAGAATTTAAGCAGTTGAGCTATACTCCTTGAAAGAAAAATTAAAAGGAAATCCAACATTAATTTATCTTTGAAGGTGAGAAGAAAGTTTAATATTTATATTCATTTTTTTTTCAACTTGATTTAATTTTGTTTAAATTGGCATGATTAGATTTTTTAAAATTAAAAATGAACTAGATTTTTTTGTTTTAAATTGGTTAATTTAATTTTTGCAATTTTTTTATTTACATTTTTTCTCATATTTTTTTTTCTCACCTCTAATCTATACCTATTGTATGGAAAATATAATAAAAAAAAAATGATATTTTCACTTAGAAATAGTATAATTATAAAATTTTGTCAATTGTTTTTATTGTAATAGTGGCAAAATTATAATTTTTGATTTTTTTATAAAACAAGTTTTTCTTATTATTTTTCTCTTTATACTTGATATTTTTATTATTTTACACTTGATCTATTTATTATTATTTATTTTTTCTTATCTTTATTTTTTTTGTAATTTTTCCTTTTCTTTCTTTGCATTTTTTTGACGAAAAAAAAATTATTTATATTTTTTACACTTTGAATATTTATCATTCTACACTTAACATATTTATACTTCTTTTTTTATTTTTATCTTTATTCTTTTGTATTTTTTTTACATTTTTGTTTTGAAAAATTATTATACAAAGACTAAAAAAATAATTTTTTACTATAGTAATTGCAAAATTATTTTATTCTCCTGCTATATTAAAAATTAGCTTGAGATCTTACATGTTTTTTTTAATGCATATAATTTTCACTATATTTTATTATATGTAAGCATCAACATTCACGATTATATTTTTTATTTGATGTCAAAACACATTCTAATAATACCTATACATTAATTTTTTTCATTAGAAAAAAATTATTCGACTTATAGTAATGTAAGTTGAATAAACATTTTAATATTTTATTTTTTGTATTTATTAACATAGATGATTATTGATATATTTAATTAAATGCATCTATAGACCTTATGATTTATAATTTAAATTAAAAGAACTAAATTTAAAAAGCTTATATATATATATTTTTTAAAAACATTTATCCAGTGTAAATTAAATAACTAGTTAATAACGAACCTAATAAAAATATTTAATTGATGGATTTTCACAAGCACAGGTACAAACCATAAAGTAAAAAATCAATACAATGAATAAAAAAAAAGAAAAAGTAAAGGCATATCAAAATGCTAGTACCCCTTGCTAGTCTCACGCCACGACCTTAATCAATAAAGTTTGTTTTTGGAAACGTAGCGAAATATTATTTTATAAAAATTTAATTTAATTTTAAAATTTTGAATTATTTTAAAATATCAAATATTATTTTAATATATTTTCAAATCTTTATTTATTTTAAAAAACTTATTAACATCGCAAATGCTACGAAAAAACTACATGCACCGTTAGATAATCCTTTCCTCACATGTATGATCCAGATCTAAAAATCAAACATAGGGCATATCGTCTCCAACGCTGACTGCAATACCAGAGAACTACCCACATACCTCCTCCTGTATAAATAAAGCCAAGCCAACTCCTCTCTATCTTAGAAATCCAGCGGGCTAGCTCACGTAAGCCATGGCTAAGCCTCGTAAGCCGAAAAACGAAGACGCCAAGCCTGAGAACTCCGGTGCCGTAGTTCGTCACCAGAAACTCTGCCTCTCTATCGACATCGACAAGCACCAAATCTACGGGTCTGTTTCCTTTTTCCCTTTTGTTTTATTAATAAATGATTCTGTTTTGGTATTTTTTTTATTCATTTTCAGTTCCTGATCATTTAAAATTTATAGAAAATATCAATTTTAGGGATTTATACTAGATTAACTTTTTTTTTTAAATGAGCTAATGATTTCCTACAAATATATTTTTTTGTGTAGTTACACTGAGTTGGAAATTGCGGTGCCGGATATAGGAATTGTAGGGTTACATGCGGAGAATTTAGGAATAGAGAGTGTATTTGTTGATGGTGAAGCTACTGAGTATGAATATTATCCACATCAGCAACAAAATGTGGATGGTGAAAAGAGATGGAGCTCAGTTACGAGCCCTAGCTCGGCTGCTGACGCTGCTGGCGCTGTGTATTTATCGGCTCTGGAGAGAGAACGTGTTCCGAATTTGCTAATTAATTGTTGTAAAGCTTTTAGGGTTCCAAATGAAGTGCAAGAGATTGTGAATTTGGAGAATGGAGTGCCATTTTCTGGTGAACCTAAGCAGGTTCCTGTGGTTAATCTATTCAAATCAAATGCGTCTTGTTTGAATATTTTGATTTTTTTCTGGTTTTTTTAGGAAATTTAGATTGGATTTTAGCTTAATTATAAGTAGATGCTATTGCATGTGCTCGGCAGAGTGCTTTTGCATGTGTGTGTGTTTTTTGTTTTGAGAAATTTATTATCTATGACTACACAAGAAGAGTAATGTTGTTGGAATTGAATTTTAATGTCAAATTTTGTGCAGAAAAAAATGGAATTAAAATGTGGGGAATTTCAGAACTTCTTTGCTATGAATTATTATGGCTGGTTGGTGATTAGAGAACAAATATTCTTATGCTCGCAGGTGTTTTAGTGTTGATGATGATTCCTTAGCAAATATGTAGAGAGAGTGGATAGTTCTTTTATTCTAGCTTCCTTTTGTTTGTTTCTTCCCGATGTTGATGTTTGCTCTTACTTTAAGAACATTTTGCCAGTTACTTAATGAGATGTCTTTTTTATAAAAAAGATAGAATGATGGCATGTGACTACTTTTGATTGATTGTTAAATAATTTAAATGAAGCTAAATATCAAGCCTTTTGCATAAGTTTCACATGTATGCATCAGTTTAATTTCTTAGGAATACAAAGCTATGAAGGAGCATAAGTTGAAAATCTCTATACCCATAATATATATAATATAAAAATTCTTCAAAAGGAGGATTAAGGATTTTTCCTTTAAGTAAATAGAGCATTAGTGCATAATAAAATTCATTATCTTCTACTTTGGCTATAAAAATGCTTTAATTCTTTTTCTTCAATTTTTTTTTTTTAAAATTATACTCATTGGTTCTCCAATCTACATTATAAGGTGTTTTAATTGTAAGCTTCTTTTCTGTCAAATGTCAAAGAAATAGGAATACATAAATGAACATGTCCTGTAATGGGCAGTTAATCATTTATGAAAATTAAGAAAATAGGTTAGACTTTCAAACTTTTAAAATATCTTGTAAATTTGTTTTTTACTTTAATTTATTCCTTAACTAGATCTCACATTATGAAATATAATAGTATAGACAAAATGGTTACGTGTGTCCCGATATTTAGCTTATCTACGAGCGTAACTAAATTTGATTGGATATTGTTGAAGGCTCAAAGCTCTATGTTCTATGGTAATATTTCAGCATGAGCTGTCATAATATGGTTTACACCTTTGTGGCTTCTCATGTAGGTTCATGTTGGATGCAGAATGTAAAATTGGTGCGCATTAATTATTGGGTAGAGAAAGCAGAGACTGGCATTCATTTTGACAATGAAGTGGTACATACTGATAACCAAATAAGGCGTGCACGTTGCTGGTTCCCTTGTATGGATGAAGGATTTCAGCGTTGCTGGTATAACCTACTTAATTCCTGACATTCTTTTGCTAAAGTACTATAAATTTAGCAATTTGTAGGTCCATCTACTAATTTATTTGGCTACTTTTGCAGTTATGATCTTGAGTTTACAGTTGCCCATAATCTTGTTGCTGTTAGTACTGGAAGCTTATTATATCAGGTGAGATAAATAATATCCCTGTATTTCGACTACTAATATTGTCTCAAACTCTATACTTTTTGAGTGCTTTTACTGAACTGTATTCATATTCATAATTGACTTAGCTGACTTTTAGCCAAAAAGATGTAGAATTTTAAATTCTTACAAACTCTTCGATACTTCTAATAAATTGCAATCAACATCCTGTATTAAAAGAATGTTGCATTCGGTGACCAAATATTATTGAGACGTAGTTTTATGGCACAACAGTGCTTCATTGAAAAATCCTTATTTTGAAATGGCAAAAGCAATTGCGTATAAGATTCTTGATTGCATCACAAATAGACATGAAGGTGTGGAGGGACATGAGCTCAAAAATAATCTATGAGCTCAATTGTCATGTAAATGATATTGGTTGAAGGGCATTCCTTAAGGTTTTTTTTTTTTGACATTTACTTAGGGCACCCAATTAAAGGTGCTTAGTTAGAGTGTTTGAGCTCCTAATCTATCAGTTTTTAAATCTCTACTTTGGCACTTGGAGATAAAGAACCCAACCAATGATTACGTTGCTAACCAATGATTACTTGTCATAACTCTAGCAAAATCTTGTTTCTAGTTTCACTACCTTTGGGAATTGCATTAGTTGTAAAGGTGCTTAGTAAGAGTGTTTGAACTCCTAATCTATCGACTTTTAAATCTGTACTTTGGCACTTGGAGATAAAGAACCCAACCAATGATTACGTTGCTAACCAATGATTACTTGTCATAACTCTAGCAAAATCTTGTTTCTAGTTTCACTACCTTTGGGAATTGCATTAGTTGTAAAGGTGCTTAGTAAGAGTGTTTGAACTCCTAATCTATCGACTTTTAAATCTGTACTTTGGCACTTGGAGATAAAGAACCCAACCAATGATTACATTGCTAACCAATGATTACTTGGCATAACTCTAGCAAAATCTTGTTTCTAGTTTCACTGCCTTTGGGAATTGCATTAGTTGTTAGTCTTTCACTTCATGGGATACCATCCATGTTACAAACCGGTTTGATTTCATGCTGGTGCATCATTTGTAGGGATAGGTTCAATTCACACTCACTGCATGCATCCTTGGGGTTGAGGCTTTGTTTAGTTTAGATTTAACTTGAGAGGTTGGTTGGTAATGCCTTGGTAAGTACAAAAAAATTGATTGTTATGGCTTAACAATATATGCTTAACAATATATCCTGAAAACTCAGTTAATACCAAATGGAAGGTAATTTTTGCAAATTGAAGATTCTTGAACTATAGTAAAATCTCAAAAGGACTTGTGACTTTTTTCTTTTGCCTTTTACCTTTTTTATTTGACATCGATTTACTTGAAAAGAAAAAGATGAAAGAAGAAGTAAAGGAGTTATTGCCTATCGCCTAACATTTACAGGTCCTTTGATAGGTGTTATTGCACGGTGATCATGGCTTGTTGGTTACAACCCGATAACAAAGTGCAAGCTAACTTGCTACTAGAGAAAGTAGCTTGTGATAAAGTGCATTTCACCTATTTGGCCCATATTCACCCAATAGGCATTATCATTGTCAAAAAGAAAGGTTTGATGTGTAGTAGTTAACATTTAGGTTATACAATCGTTGTGTTCTTTTTTTCTTCAAAATATTTATCATAATGAACTAGTGGGTGCTCACACACATTTATTGATGTATATATGATATGTGGGTGCAATGCTCACATTTTTCTAGGACTTGTTAGTATAGACATTGCAAATTGTTATTTGTCCATTGGAGTCAAGTTGCTTGATCTTCTGTTGGAATGTTTTCTATGTCCTCTCACAAGCAAGGACCTTTAACTCTTGAGAGCAGAAGATTGGGGGAATTGCAAGCTGCAAGCTAAATATGACACTAACTTGGAGTTCCAATAGTTTAGATACCTGGACCGAATAAAGTGTATAATTGATGAATGTGTCAATGTCTTTGAAAAGAAAAATTAATGGTGTAGTTCGTGTTCAAGATACACATGTTTATTGAATTCAACCAGGTCATTGAGAGAGCAAACTGGATATGTGAAATGAATTGTGGAGGTAGTTCTCATAAATTCAGCATATCAATCGGAGTACTAGAGTATTATCTGTTTCACCTATTTTGTTCTTTTAGAAAAAAAGCAACATGATGGAATGGTGCCTTGTTGACATTTTTCTACCTGCTGACTTTTAACAAATTACCTAGTGTATTTCAGTACTAATAAGAATGTTTTTTGGTTGAGTATATCGAGAATTTGATATATGCATTTGTCTTCAAAGACAAGAAGTCATATGACATGAAAGTAGGGATCTATAAAAGTGAAGTTGGTGGAGATCAATTCCGTAGTCTTAAAAGATATGAAGTCTTGTAGAATGAAAGTGGGAAATATGAAGTCATGTAGAATGAAAGTGGGAATGATTGTTGAAAGTGAAGTTTGTTGAGATAAATGCTTTAAAAGATATGAACTCACATGGAATGAAAGTTGAAATGACATCTGAGGACTATAATCTTAATGTTAGTAGGGTCAAAATTTTATTCTAGGTAGCCTATTTGGATGAGTGGGAAAAATGCAATAATTTTCATTGAAGAGGAAAGGTTATTAACTACTTTAGATGAGAAAAAAGTTAGGAATTGTTAATTGTATGGTTAAGAATGTGATAATTTTCAGTTTGAGATGCATGGTAAGATGTTCTTCTAGATGCTTGCTTACATGTGGATAGTATGAAAGCAATGGAAAAAATTATGATTTCCGAGATGGGTAGCAAAGCATCAAGAAAGTTATTAATTTACTCAACCATGATGACTAAGCATATTGATTCTCTTCAATTTGGATTCCTTTGAATTATTGTAAATTTGTTTGGAAGGAATGTTATATAACATCTAAACCTCATCTTACACGTGCCTAAAAAGTTTACCTCCAAATTTTATTTGGCCTTTAGCGCACTTGTGTAGCCTTTTGCAACTTTTCTTTCTTTTGGCTGTGAGTAAAATTGTTTGATATAAGTTGCTAACAATCCTAGATCACGAGTTTTTTTTTGTCATAATCTTAGTTGAAGACTTAATTTGGTTGTATGAGATTTGACTCTGAATCACTCTTTTTGGAGTTTGGGATGTACATTGATGATTATTGCCACTTTATCCATATACATGTTATTATTAACAATTTTGATGTAGTTAAATGCTTTTTGAATTTATAGTATTTTGTACTCTTGGTTGAGTGCTCCCTCACTCACATAAAAGTGAGATCCATGGGTAGCGTGTTAGTGTGGGAGTGCTGCATTGGGAGTGCCTAATAATAGAATGAGTATCATGCTTGTGGGTGTTGTGAGCAAAGATGTGGTTGTCGACTATGTATTCGACTTTTAGTTTTTATTGATTTTAACTTTCCATGTTTCATTATTAACATATTGCAGGTTCTGAGCAAGGATGATCCTCCTCACAAAACATTTGTCTATAGATTAGATGTTCCTGTGACTGCTCAATGGATATCTTTGGTGGTTGCACCATTTGAAATACTTCCTGATCCGCATGTTGCTCTCATATCACACATGTGCTTGCCATCTAATTTGTCAAAGCTCCGGAATACCATCAAAATTTTTTATAATGCGTTCAAGTTTGTAATCTTGACCATCTAACTCTTGTTTTCAAATGGTTTTGACAGTTGAAATAGATATTCTGAACATTAGCTTGCATTGTTTACTGACTTGCAATATACTTTCAACAGCTATTATGAAGAATACCTTGATGCAAAATTTCCATTTGGGTCATACACACAAGTTTTTTTAGCTCCTGAGATGATTGTATCCTCAACAAATCTGGGAGCTTCAATAGGTGTCTTTAGCTCTCAAGTTTTATATGATGAGACGGTTATTGATCAGGTGTGTTCACTTACTAAATTTCTAGATCTTGCACACTTTGGATATCCCATGCAAATAGAGTCCCATGAGTACTTTTTGTGTAATTTATGTTTAAATATATTGTCAGAAGTGTTATTTTCCTGTTTAAATATGGGAGCCTATTTGAAACATAAAACATGTATCATGCTGATAATAATTTTAAGGCCAACAAGTTATTTACAACCATGTAAACTAATTCTTACTTGCCTGGGCATAATTCATTTTGATCTTTATCCTATCATGCTAATGTTGAACTATTTATGCCTTTTTTTTAACATGATATTGTACTTTTTATTGTCTATGGCTTGTTAGACTTTTTTGTATTTCTAGTCCTTTAAAAATGATAATGGGACTTTTATTAGAAAAAAAGAAAAGGTATTGGAACTTAACTTGCGAACTAAAGAAGTTTTACAAGAGTGCTACTAGGTAGTTGTTCAAAACCAAGAGAAAAAGATCCAAAGGAGTTTGTTTTACTTCCGATTTGAGGAAGAAGTTCCATAGGTTGGTCAACTTTTGTTATTCATTGTCAACAATTTATTGATATTGCCCATGTGTGATGAAATGGTTGAATTAATTAGGAGGAAGTCAAAATCTAGGTTAGACACATTGTGCTTTATAATCTCACTAGGCTATGCAACCTTCGTGTTAGCGTATCTCAAGTAGGTATACTATTGTATAAAAGAAGAATGCCATGGATTGAATTGACTGATCGACGCAACTAATGAAGGTCGAAAAATCATAGCGCGCTAGAATAAGCCTCTTTATAAAATCATAAGCATCCTATAATGCTTCAAGATTATGGACACTTCAAGCTCATATCTTTTCATCTTGCCTTTAGGTTTTATCGACCCTAACAAAACTAAACTTGAGCAATTTCTGTTCGTTTGGTATAACATTGATCCCTTTGGGAAGGTTAAAGTTGAATCATACCTAATTGAAGAATAGCACTTCGTGACTCTCCCTTTGACCTTGGAATTCATTGAATTGGACAATTAGCTTGAGCTAGATCTTCTTCACTTGTATGTAGTATCCGCTGCTTGAGCTTAGGTAGTCTTTTATGCAATTGCATGAAGCATCTCACTATGCTACCTACACCTTCCTTTTGGGCTCAAAGCTAGATAGGAATGGGCTCAAAGCTCCATATGGCAGGCCACAACCGTCACCCTTCTTGGGCGAAGGAAGGTTGGATTGCTATGAGGAGATTTGATCACGGACAACTCTGATTTGACTTCTTCATAAGCTAGCCTGATGCCATAAACCAGCTAATGGTCTTTCAAAGCCTTCCCATTCTTCAGCTAGTCAGGCTAGTCAATATAGTGAGAAAACACGGAGTTCCGGTTAGCATAAATAAAGGTAGGAAACTAGACTGGCCCTCTTGCCTTGTTTCATCCACCAAGCTCTTAGTTCAAAGAAGACGCCTCCAACTACCTATAGGAACCTACTCTTCTTTGGTTTCAGAATTGGTTGATGAACAAGATTTATCTATTGCCTTTCATTGACCTCATAGCCTATATCTGACAAGGACAATCATTGCCGAGGTAGAAGCATGGTTTACTGGATTTCTTGTTGTCAAAACTACAAATTCGCCTATAGACCTATCTGAGTAGAGGCTGTAGTTTGGTAGTGCTAAATTGATGAAGGTCTTTCCCTTGATGAAAGGGATTGGTTTGTGGGTTGACTCTGATAGGAGGCTTTGAGATTGTGGGCTAGTCTGAATTCTAGGTGCAAGCTGATTAGGTTGATAAAGGGGTCTCATGTGAGACATCTTTGAAGCATTACATCTTTCTAGCTGAAAAGAAAGAGAAAGACAATAATGTGGGAAGGTTTACCAAGCTTGGGACTTTGATCAATAGGCACTAGAGGGAGGCATTAACATGCAAAAAAGCCTTATTTTGGGTGTTTTTTAAGGAAGAGCACACCAAGCACAAGGAAGGTCGCTCTTTGTCTTGTGTGAGAGCTTACATTACACTAGCCTATCTATCAATAAAATCTCTTAAGAGAAGAAAGAATAGACAAGAGTATTTAATTAGTCAGAAATCAATATCTAGAAAGTTGCGCCCAATAGAGCGTCAACCTTGAATAGATCCATAAGTGGTCTCGTGAAGTTGATCACTGTACACCTACGATCCTATTTGGCTGATAAAGAGAGCTTTCAGATCTTCGTTCTTTTGCTCAATTGTGTGTAGAAAGAGAAGAACGTTATTTTGTCTATTAGAAAGAGAAGAAGTAGGGTAGAGTAATGGTCAACTTGTTAGGCTCATGCCTTAAAGTTATAGGTTTGAAAGTTTCTCCCTTTTCATTCTCTGTTGGCCAGACAGCAAGACTAAGATCTAGAAGAAGATGGGTTGGTAGTGAGGGCAAGCCTCCTTCATCATCAAGGTCCCTTTTTGAATACATCCTTCCTGAGAAGACATATGCGCTCCGACTCTAATACCCCTCTGGCAGGCTCCTGGAGTAGTTCACAAGAGCTTAGATTGCTTCCTTCTCTTACCTGGAAGAGTGATTTCTTATCTCTCAAAGTATTTTGAAGCTAGGATGAAAGATGTCTAGTAGTTGAAAGGACCTTGGTATTTGAGTGATCTTTTATAACAATGTTACAAGGTCCAGACCTTTGAAGGGTTGATTTTTCCTTACATTTGAAGAGTCTTGTTATCCCTGCATCTTGAGTGATTTCCCACTTGAATGCTGATAATGTCACTATAGAAACTTTCTCCTTTCATACCTTGGGTGTTAGTTGGATTGAGCAATCATGCAAGGTCTGGTTGATGTCAACATTTTGTTGATATATGAAAGAATCTTTCGACTTTACCTTTCTTTTCTCCTTTTTTTCAAACTTTTACTGTCTAGAAGATTCTTAGGAACCCTTATTAGATGTTTATGGGATTACCTTATTTTAAATGAAATTGTATATGCTAAGGAATATGCTCTCAAATCTAAAAGATTAAGGATCTGGGTTATGGTACTCTTTCTCTAGAGAGCACATCTTGGCTGGATTGGTAGTTTAAGGATGAGGAAGCAACATGGATAGTTATGGGGTTGACAAAGGAGCCACTCTTTATCTAGAGAGCACATCTTGGTTGGATTGGTAGTTTAAGGATGAGGATGCAACATGGATAGTTATGGGGTTGACAAAGGAGCTCTTAGCCTGAATGGTTTCTTTGTTTTTTTTTATTAAAACTATTAAAATCATTGAAGATGATCTTGTGAATTTTTTTTCATGAATTTTTCTATAGCAGTTGATAAGTGTTACTCCTACCTTCGTTACTATGTTCCCCCAAAAGATTGTTCTACTGGATTATTTTGGTTATATGACTGCTTAAAGATCTTGGATAGGTCTTGGCTAGTTGACCATGTGTAGTGCTTAGTGAGTTATGTGTCATTTATACAGTGACTTTATTGTTGGCTGGTGGATTTTATATGTAGCTGGTGGGGAACATAGTGATGGCGGAATGGGGATAGTTATAAAGAGTTGATGTTTAAGCTGGATTAGAAAAGTCATGCAATTGAGTCACTACAATTTTCTTGCTAGACTAATGTCTTTGTTTACTTGATCTAGAGGTATGTGTAAAGAGATCATTTCTCCTTTTTGCTTACAATAATGGTGGTTCATATGCTTTTACAGGATTATATAGGGGAGAAAGGTTTAGTTAAAGGGAAGCTGGTGCCTTTAAATAATATTTCTTTCTCACTAGGAAATCTATTGACATCTTTTTTTCTTCTATATAATGTCAGCCATAGTATTAGTATTAGTATTTGTATTTGCAAGTATTGGTATGATTTACTATCATATTTTGCTTCCTTATCTGCATGCAATGTTCATGAATGACAATGGCTCATCTTTGTAGTAGTAATATATGTTATTGATATTTAAATCACCCCTCCTAACCACAAGGGAGACGGATCAGTCTTATTTAGGCTTGAGATTGCAACATTTTATCCCTATTTAAGAATCTATATGTGGTCGCTAATTTGACTTAGAAGGTGACACTCAACAACTGACACTTTATAGCATAAGGTCATTGCAACTAGTATGAAACTTAAACCAATGATTGGATGTCTAGGTTAGACTTGCTATCATTCTTGTTAGAGCCCATGGAAATTCATTCATCTACAGGTTTCTCGCTCTCATTCATTTCTTAGAGGACCTGTTGATAACTGGGTTTTCTATTTCTATTGTCTTTATCATTTTTATTACCATGCAAAAAAGTTGATAGAATGCTTTGTTTTACCTTTTAATGGAGTCTAGTCAAGGGCTTTTGAATAAGCAATGGTGGGGCTGAAATGTTGCCCAGACTTTCATTTTGAGAATATTTTGATATCATGGAGGATTTTTCCCTGATTGAACACTTCACTAACTCACTCTTGCATACAAACATGATAATAACCTTTTCTATGTTAAAAAAACCTTTCACCTAAAAGAAAACCTACGTGAGTTGCTCCATGTTTGCTGATTTTTCAGCAAGGTGTTTGATTAGAGGTTGTAAAAATGTTCTATAAGGAATAATGTGTTTTATGTTAATGACTTGATACATCTTTGTAAAATAAATCTGTTAATATCTATAAAGAATGTTACAGTCTTCTCCCAATTTTGTTTACATAAATTGGGAACGCTATATGAGATTGTGAATTTAATGTGAATGATGTTATTCAGATATTGAAGAAAATATTGCAATATTGGCATGAAGGTGAAAGAGAATTTAGAATAGGAAACTGTAAACTTGAACTTTAACGCATGAGCTTCGTCATCCCCCGTCCCCCTCTTTTTTAATAAGTTTTTAATGCTTGGTAAGAAATTAATTATTTTAAACTTCACTTCTATGCTAAGTTTAATGCATAAAATGTAAATTGGGAGCATTATTTATTGTCTCTTGTCAATGGCTGTCTTGCATGCTAATTTCGTTGTAGATGTGTTGCATTCTCAAACTTCACCATTGTTTTTGTGATAGGCCATAGACACTAGCATTAAACTAGCTTTTGCACTCGCAAAACAATGGTTTGGGGTATATGTCACTCCTGAGGAACCTAATGATGGTAAGTCTGGTAAAACATGGCACCCTGTACTTGACTAAAATTTAAACAATTTGTATGAATTTTGAAAAATGCCAATTATTTTATTGAGACTCGCGTGTTTGGTGCTTATTGTCAGAATGGCTTCTGGATGGGCTTGCTGGCTTTTTGACAGAGTTATTTATAAAGAAGTTCTTAGGAAATAATGAAGCTCGCTATCGAAGATACAAGGTTAGCACATTTGAAGTGTTTAATTTGGTGGATAGGCTAATTGCTTATCCAATAGTGGTCATTGCCATGGAGAGATGTCTTATATGTTGATTTACCATCATTGTTTATAATGTTTTTCTTTTTTATGTTGAGGTGTATCTCATTGGTGTACTTGACTTTGAATTCTTGCTATTGGCTTGGCTTGCATGGATGCATGCAAGCTTTTGATTTCTTCCTTTGAAGCTCATACATGTATTGTTTGCATGGACTCAGGCAATTCTTATATGGTATGATGTGTCATGAGCGAGCATGGATTCTTTGAGTCTGGGTATTATCATTTATCAAAACAACAAATTCTTTAAGCACAATATGTGTAATGGTCTAGAGAGGCTTTTCCATATCTCATGGTTTGATGCTTTTATATTTCCTAGTTAGCTTAAGTCTTTTAATTGAATTAGTATTTTACTATTTAGAAATCCTAATACTTTTAATGTTGCATCTCCCCTTTGGTGTTTTCATTTTTCAGCTCTTTATTAACTAAAAATCCTATCCCAGCCTTCCATATTCCATAAATATCAAAATTACCCACATAACCGAGGCCTTCCATATTCCATAAATATAAAAATAACCGCATAACTAAGGTAGAAGAATTTTCTCATTCCCTCATGATATTTGATCTAGAATGAGACTGTTGGAAGATTTGTCTCTTTTGATAGGCATGTTCTTCACTTCTCTCATGCTTTAGAACTTGTTTTGTTTTCCTTTTATTCTAAATTCTTCTTTCATCTTAATTACAACCTGTCTTCTCCTAATGATATAAACTGCAAAATGTTGATTGTCGATGTTTATTTTTCATTTTTAAAGATGCAAGTGAACATTATATTCTGGATGTGCAGGCTAATTGTGCTGTTTGCAAGGTAGATGATAGTGGTGCGACAGCTTTGAGCTTCTCTGCTTCTTGCAAGGAATTGCATGGAACCCATAAAATTGGTCTTTATGGGAAAATAAGATCTTGGAAGTCTGTAAGTTTGCTTCCATATTTTGTTTAAATAAGGAACTTTCATATGCATTCCTTAAGGCTGACTGGTTGATTTTCAATAGGTGGCAATATTGCAAATGCTGGAAAAGCAAATGGGTCCAGAGTTTTTCCGCAAGGTAAAGATCTAGCTGCTTGCACTTTAGGTTGATGCATGAATGTTTTGTGGCATATCACACGACTTTTATTGTTTAGAGATGGATGACTTGAACTCAAAAGTGATGCTTTGTGTTTTCATTGATATCAATTTTTGTAGAGATTTCTTGCAAAATGTATGGCATTGGTTATTTATGGATGTGAATTATTTTTTTTTTACTGATTCCATTATCCATATTTTTGTTTATTTTGAAATGCAGATTTTGCAAAAGGTTATTTCCCGGGCTCGAGATACAATCCCTGTCAGATCACTCAGTACAAAGGAGGTGATTATGTTTTGCCATAGTTATTCTATTCCAAATTTTCCATTTTGTGGATTTACTCTATATTTTAGTAATTACTACTACAGTAGTGCGCAACGCATATGTTCAACCTTTTTCTTTAAATAATGATGGATTAGAAAGCTGAAGTATACTGGAGTAAACAATAGATGCCTCCAGATAGCAAAGGAATTTAGCTTTAAAAATTCAGGCTTTCTGTAAAATTTCAATAGGATAAGAATCAATGTATTGAAGAAGCCAATCCATTAATGATGTGAAAATTGTTTTTCAAACCTTTGGATATGGAGATTTAAACCTTTTAGAAAGACTGTCATCTGCCTCAAACCAGATAGTTCATATACAATACAGCATAATAGTTTTTTGTGTGGCACATCTCTTTGCTTATCGAACATTCCTTACCAGCACGACAGAATTTTGAGTCAGCCTGAGTATAATCCAATTGACAGAGAGCAAGAAACCAAACAACACTCTTTACCAGCAACTGTACAATGCAGAAGCGAGTGATTGTCTTGAATTATATCAACAAAAACAACATTTCTCAACTGCTACGGTCATTTTATCACATTATCCTTGGTTATTAGTTCACCTTATGCTGAAGTCCAACTGAAAAGGTCATTTTTTAGATGGTATACACGCATATACTTTGCCTCAAAAGTATTTGATTGAATTATAGAATAATTGTGCTTGTTTACTAGAAAGATGTATTTGATTTTAGTTTCAGGATGTGTACATTGCTCCTCATCTTATTACAAGTAATACTTCTTTTAACTGTAAAGCTAACAAATTAGTGAAGAGAAGAAAGGAAGGATTATAGTGTAGGTTCACGATTTGCCTAACTACATATTTTGAAACTTTTTTTTCCTAAGGTAAATAATCTATTAATTTTTGCTGCATAGTGTATTTACATTTTATATGTTACTCTTGTGAATTTTGCAGATTTTTGCTACCATATTGTTCATTCTATTTTAATTTCATTTATTGTGAGATGCAGTTCCGGCACTTCGCTACTAAGGTTGGAAATCTTGAGCGCCCATTTGTGAAAGAATTTTTCCTGCGATGGGTCTGCTCTTGTGGATGTCCAGTGCTAAGGTATATGGTTTGTGATCTACATATTGCTTGTCTATTGGCAAACCAAGATTCAACTCATGAATTGGAAAGCTCATTTATAGAATCATAATTTGTTTCACATCGTGAATTGAAAGATTGAGAGAGAAAAATACATTAGAAATGATAGATGACATGTTACACTTGTAAAATGAAGAAAACATGATCAAAACATGCATCACTTCCTCTATAATCACTTGGTTGATAAAATTCTGATGACTTGTTCAGAATTGTTCATTGATACTTTAGTGCATAATGCATCCAAAAGCTAATTTCTAAGTTGTTGAAATATTAAGCCTTTCAGTTATAATACAAAAATATTGTTACCATCTGTTCTGTTTACCCCCCACTGTTAACGACCTCTTTTTGTCTCCCGCACAACATTCATCATCTTTTTTCACTGAATGATATCAAGTTCTCTCAAGCAGTGGGTTGGGTTCATGTTTCTTTCATGCAATCTGCTTCCTCTCTATACTTTAACTCTACTCTATTTCTTCTGATGACTTGGAGCCGCCATTCAGAAAATCATGATTTTTTTCCTGGTTATCTCTTCCCGTTATTGTGATCAATTAAATTTCATTTCCTGCCTGCATTGCCTTATCAATGTCTGATTTGGTGATTTGATTCAATTCTACAATACACTAAGTGCAAACTGTCTTGAATTGTATGGTTTGTCTTGCGAATAGTGCAATTCCAAATACCTATCTGCATGTAAGGTGTATTATTTTTTTTTTTACTTAAATGTGCCTCTTTGTTTTTGGATTTGTTTTTAAAGGATGGGGTTCTCTTATAACAAAAGGAAAAATATGGTTGAATTGGCGGTGCTTCGAGAGTTTACAGCTGCACCTGATGCAAATGCATCTTTCCTTAACCTTGATTCTGAAAACCGGGAGGGTGATATTGGATGGCCAGGGATGATGAGTATCAGAGTTTATGAACTTGATGGCATGTATGACCATCCGGTTCTACCTTTGGCTGGAGAAATGTGGCAGCTATTGGAAATACAGTGCCATTCAAAGCTTGCAGCCAGACGTTTCCAAAAGCCTAAAAAGAGTTCAAAACCTGATGGCTTTGATGAAATTGGTGATGTACCTGCTTCAGATATGCGCTCCAGGTATATTATTACTTGATGGACATTCTTCTTGATGGACATAGTTCATATATTTTTAACTGTGTTCATTTCTTCTCCTTTCAGTTTGGAATCCCCGTTGTCATGGATTAGGGCAGACCCAGAAATGGAATATCTTGCTGAAATTCATTTTAATCAGCCTATACAGATGTGGGTAAGATGTTCTGGCTCTTTTAGTAGAAATCTCACATGTATTTGCATATTATAAGTATAGGTAATTGATGGTGGTCAATGTGAGTTGATAGATTTAAGCAAATGAATTTCATTTTGCTATTGTAGAATTATTAGAGTATGAAAATGATATTTCTCTTATTCTTAATGCATGAGTACAATATGTATATATACGGGGCATATTAATGACTGGTAGAGACTTCATGTATTTGCATATTATATGCCATTTTGCTATTGTACAAAATTCTTATATCTCGTGGTTTTGACATGACTGGTAGAGATCAAATTTTGCTGAATTTTCTCACGGATGAAGTGACAATTAATTTCAATATGCTTAGTCCTTTCATGAAAAACTGGATTTGATGCAATGTGAAGAGCAACTTGATTGTCGCACCATAACTTCATAGGTAGTGAACTACCAAGACCAATCTCATTAAGCAATTGCTGTATCCATATAAGTTCACACGTGGATTGTGCCATGGCTCTATATTTTGATTCAGCACTGGAACGAGAGACTACATTTTGCTTCTTACTTTTCCATGACACCAAGTTTCCCTCAACAAAAACATAATAACCCGTAGTAGATGTTCTATCAATTTTAGAACCTGCCCAATCTGCATTTGAGAAGCATTCAATATGAGTATGACCATGATTTCTATACCATATACCACGCCCTGGAGCTCCTTTAAGATAACACAAAATCTGTTCCAAGGTTGCCCAATGGGTGGTTCGTGGGGAAGACATGAACTGGCTCACAATGCTAACAGGATATGCAATGGCTCACGCCCTGGTTCATGCAGATATAGTTTAATAGGAAAAAAAAGTTCAGTATATAAAATAAAATGTTGTAGAGAAATAATGTTAGGCTATTATCATGCATTAAATTAATACTAATTAATGTGAGTAGTTTATATTGAATTCTATTATGCAAAACACATACAACTAATTTATGAAACCAGGAGTTATAATCCTCAAACTATCAATTACAATCAGTTCTCTCTAAAATATTATCAAATTAAGAACATACCTAATTGTCTAATACGAAATTTGCTTAGATATCGAAGTCTATTTTTTATAAATTATTTGTCTTTTCAGAAAAAATATCTTTCATAAGGTATTATGAAGTCCAATGGCATATAAGAATTTTTTTAAAAATAGAATTCTACTAGATATCATCGAAGTAACTGGTTTAAGAAGCTAGTGTTCTCATGAAGTATCCTTAAAAAGGAGTATCCTTTTGGTTTCCAAATCATTGTGGTTACATACAATTATATCTAATATTAATATTACTTAAAAAATTCAAGTAATTTTCTTGTAATATTTTAAAATTTACCCTGAAAAAATGTGTTAATACTGTAATAATGTTTTATTTTTTAATTACTTTTGAATGTTATTTTTTTTTAATATTATTTGAATATTTGAAAAACATTTTTAGAATTTAGACATTGTTCGTGAAATCTTCATACAATAAGTCAACTCATTCTCATATGACATTTGAAATTTGCATATCAAAATTAAGACATTATCCCATCTTGAAAAGATTGTCTTATAAAACACATACTATAAGGTTTATTACAAGAGCATACAATAAAATTGTTCTTAAAAGTCTCATAAATAACCAGTATGCTATCGATCCATCACAAATTCAAACTTTCATGTGTCATATAAAGGAAGCAACCACAAATCTAAACTCTCACGTCATAATGTCACTTGTCAATCATATAGCCACACTCAACAACATTCATAAATATAGATTGGATCCTTTTTTAGTTGAGTAATAGATGTGTTGAGAAGTCTTGATACTTTATCACATGATTGATGCTTATGCACATGTGAGGAACTATATATACCCATTTTATCTGTAAATAGTAAAATGTAAAATTTATTTTTGTAGGATACAAGATGATTGCCCTAAGCATGAAGTCATTTATATGAGTTACTTTTGTGCTTGTATTAATTTGTTTTGAACATTTCTACTTGATTCTGTTGCTTTTCTTGTTGCTCCATAAAATTCTCTTGTAGCAGCTGCTTTGTATATCAATTAGTAAATAACCTTGTAAAAGCTGGTAATGTAAATCAGATCAATCAATTAGAGAGGGATGAAGATGTTGTTGCACAGGCGCAAGCAATTGCAGCATTAAAAACTTTACCACAACTTTCCTTTTCTGTTACAAATGCTATGAATAATTTCCTCAACGACACCAAGGTTTTACACTCTCTCATGCTTGATTTTGATTCATGTTTTGAATGGAGTGTGAAAAGTTCAATGCTGTTTTGTTCTGACAAGGCCTTCTGGAGAGTTCGAATTGAGACTGCATTTGCATTGGCTAATACTGCTTCTGAGGTACTGTAGCCACTTTCCACGCTCCTTATATACATATCAAGAACTTTTTATCATTAATGGAACATATTCCAAGCTTATTTGCAAAGAGGGTGTGTTTTTTTCTCTCCCTAGTTTGGTGTTTGCTTCTGTTCTTAAATTCAAACACACTTTATTTATTGTACTAAATTTAAATCCCATAATCAGAAACACTTTTTAGTAGCAACCTAAATATGTTTCTTGTAAAGATGCATTTCAATTCACCACCTGAACTTTCTTGAACTTAGGGATCATATACATATTTTGCATGATTGTTTTAAGGTAGTTGGGTGAAGTGTTTTTATTTTTTTATTTTTATGGATTATCAGGAAAATGATTGGGCTGGCTTACTCCATTTGGTGAAATTTTACAAAAGTCGAAGGTTTGATGCAGCTATTGGACTCCCCAAGTGAGATTCTTAACTCTTGTGGTCTGACTTTTGGCAAGCATGCTGGAATAACACCTTCTTAACTGATTTTGTCTCCTGCCTTGCCAGGCCAAATGACTTTCATGATTTTCCCGAGTACTTTGTTCTTGAGGTAATGCAATGAGGTAGGATATGTATTGAGTTTGTGTCAGATTTGATGTGTGCGTGTGATGCAGGAATCTTTGAATACAACACCTAAATAACTAAAGGTATCCAAGTTATAGTTGTCTTGGTGATTTGGAAGCTTGTGAATTTTTTATAGGTTAGGCAGTTAGGCTAGGTTATGCTCTGGGAAGTAAACAAAATCAAGAACTACATAAAAGAAATACCTAGCACCACAACAAGGTTCTTAGAAATCACTCCTAGGAATTCTAAAGCATCACAAATAATAGAAGCTGCAATCCTCGTATACGACTCCGTCATATATCAAAATATGGGATCATTACCTATAATCCAATATATCCCAATAAAGGAGGTGCTTAAAGATGCGCACCTAGGAGAGTACCTTGAGTGGTGCTAGCTAGTACTGTAATGGTGAAGTAGTGCACTGGCCAATTCTTTTAAGACCACAGAAATACCTTACTGAAAATGAAATTACATAATGACTTCTGAAGATCTTAAAATTACAGAATTGACCCCAACTTAGAAAATCAAATAGAAAACACTGCTTTTTATATTGGCATCATCAATTTAAGATGTCTATATTGAATTTTCTTTTTTCTTTTTTTGAGGCAAGCATGCACAAGTTAGCACTATTGCAACAAATGTGAAGTCGAACAATTACCCCAAGAATTTATAGACCTGAAAAGGAATCTGCAAAGAAACCTGGAAGTATCTCATATGAAGCTTGAAGTTATTGTTTGCATGTTTTAATTATTAGTTTTCTATTTAACTCATGATTTTTAATTTAATTAGTTTTTTAGTATTTAGGAATTCTAATACTAGATGAATTTTATTAATTATGTAAGTTTTAATTTGGAATCCTTTCCTATAGATGATTTTAGGACTAATACAAATAGGGATGTCTAGTTTATTTTATAGAGATTAAGACTATTATTTAGATTTAATAAAAATACTTGAGAATTGTCTCTAGATTTCTCTATAGTTAGGTCTATAACCTTGGGGCTTGAGAACTCCAGTTTTATCTTTGCCATACGCCGTGTCAAGTGGTATTAGAGCGGATCAACATTTGGATCAATGGTGAACCGTGAAGAGAATCATTGGAGGCAACCATCTCCGTAACAATGATTAGGGGATGCAAGCCTTTTAGGATTAGTTAGATTGCCATTCGGCAACAATATCAGCGTTAGAGGTGCAAGTGCAAACTAAGTTTGGCGACATCAACGCCATATTTGATGACCTTACAACCATGCTCAAGGTATTAGGGCTGCGTGTAAACATGAACCATTGAAGAAGAGAGGCACACTCCAAGGATGATGCTCGCGACCAACCTGTACCTGAACTATTTCGTGCAAATCGTCGTGGTCAATATGAATTTTGGTATTCATCTGATGAAGAAGATCGGGATGAAGGTTGCTAGAAATAATATGTATGATCAAGACTACTGTATGAAAGTTGAGATTTCTTCTTTTGGTGGTGATTTAGGAGTAGAGTTTGTTGATTGGTTAGCTACACGTGATCGATTTTATGAATACAAGGGAATTTTAGATTCGAGAATGATAAAAATTGCAGGTTTTAAATTGAAGCATGGGGCATTAGTTTGGTGGGATAACCTATTGGAGGTGAGAGGGTAGAAGACCTGTTGAGACTTAGGAGCAGATGAAGCAATTGTTGAGTTTCAAATGCTGCTGAATGTTACTGATGCATGAAATATGGATTTAATGGAGAAGATGTTGATGCAAGATGAAACTGATATGAAATTTGATTATCAAATTGTAAAGCCTTGATTTAATGGTGTTGTGAAGGGTAAGTTGCCACAGACAAATAGTCAATCCAAGCAAGCTATTGTTGGCTTTGGCTATGATAAAATAGGACCCAAGCAATTCCTAACATGGATAACCAAAAGAGAGATAATCCCCATGCTAAGCCACTTCCAATAAAGTGTCATAGATGCAATCAGGAAGAGCATATTCCGATGCATGTTCTCTCAGGAGGCCTATGAACATGATTGAATGTGAGGACTGGAAGGGTAGAGAAGGTATAAAATTGTATTCAAAAGAGTGACGTGAACCTGATAATGAGGGTGAGTAGGAGGATGATGATGGTCAAGCCTATGTGGTGAGACAATTTTTGTTGACACCAAAAGCTGATGAGACATGACACAAGCCTTTTTGGTACTAAATGCACAATACATAAGCTTTTTGACCTTATTATTGATGACATTAGCCATGAGAATATTATTGGTAAGGAAACTGCATTTAAAATTGAAAGATGTAAAGTTTTTTTTTGCATTTAAAATTGAGTTTGAATATTGAAAAACATCCTAAACCATGCACTGTAGGTTGGATTAAAGAGGTACCAAAGGTAAAAGTAATTGAAAGATGTAAAGTTTATTCTTTTTTTCATAAGCAAGTTTAGGGATGAAGTTTATTGTTATGTAGTTGACATGAATGCTTGTAACTTGCTGTTTGGTAGGCCATGACATTATGATGTAAATGCATGGCATGAGGGATGAGAAAACATCTATAGGTTTGTTAAGGATGAAATTAATTTTACTTTGATGCATTTGAATGGAAATTCCCAATTGCAAGTTCGAAAGGCTGGAGGATAAGTAATCCTAACTATTACCCAATCTTTGTAAAAAATTGAGACAGATATAAAGGAGATGAAGAAAGTACATGCTTTAATTGTGAAGTCCTTGTTGTCTGAAGAAGCTGACAAGGCAACAAGGCAATAGAGGTTCTTGAAGCTATTAAGCCTCTATTGCAGTAGTTTGAGGAAGTTATTCCAGATGAGCTACCAGATAAGATACCTCTCATGCGTGATATCCAACACTAAATTGACTTAAAACCAAGGGCTAGTCTTTTGAATTTGCTGCATTATGGAATGAGCCCAAACGAGAGGGAAATCTTAGGGGTGAAAATAGAAGAATTGTTGAGGAAAAAGCTGATTAAAAAGAGTTTAAGTCCATGTGTTATCCCTTCTTTACTGACATGAAAGGACGGTAGTTGATGTATGTGTGTTGATATTCGTTACTTTAACAAAATCACTATGGAATACAAGTTTTCAATTCCATGATTGGATGACATGCTAGATTAGTTGTGTGGTGCAATAGTCTTTTTGAAGATTGACTTGAGATTCGGATTCGACCAGGGGATGAATGGAAAACAACTTTCAAGAAAATGATGAGCTGTATGAGTGGTTAGTCATGCCTTTAATGTTAACGAATGCACCGAGCAAATTCACAAGGCTGATAAACCATGTTTTGTGACCTTTACAAATAAATTCATTGTGGTTTATTATGATGATATCCTTGTGTTCGATCATAATGAAACATCATATTGAGCACTTAAAGAGTGTTCTAGAGGTATTGCTGCTATAAAATAAGTGGGATGTCAACTTGAAAAGTGTAGCTTATTCTTGGGTTTTGTTGTGGGAGCTGATGGAGTTGAAGTTGACTAGGAGAAAGTGAGGGCAATTCGGGATTGGCCCATGCCTAAGATAGTTAGTAATGTGCGGAGTTTATGGCTTGGCTATTGGAGATTTATTCAGAATTTCAATAGCATTGTGTCACTAATCACTGAATGTTTGAAAAAAAGGAAGTTTTAGTAGGGTGAGGAAGAACAAAGTTTTGCCTTAATAAAGGATAAGCTATGGAATGCTTCAATGCTTGCTTTACCCAACTTTGACAAGTTGTTTGAGGTTGAATGTGGTGCATATGGAGTGGGCGTTGGAGTTCTTTCCTAGGAGAAACGTCCTACAACCTTTTCATTGAGAACTTGAACGAAGCTTGCTTGGAGTGGACTACCTATGATAAAGAACTTTATGTTGTGGTAAGGGCTTTGAAAATTAAGGAGTGTTATTTGATTAACAGAGATTTTATCTTATATTCAAATCATGAAGCTTTGAGGTCTCTGAATAGTCAAAGAAAATCAGTATGGATACGATGTCTAGGTGGATTACATTCCTTTAGAAGTTTAGTTTCATTAGGTGAAGGCCTGTATAAACTAATCACTTTTCGTAGCGAGATTTTGGTTTTGAGTGTCTGAAGGAGTTGCACGTTGAAATGCTGATTTTCAGGAGACACGGGAGAAGTGTTTTAATGGTCGAGCTAAAGGAGATTTCTATATACATGATGGTTGCTTAATGAAAGGGATTCGATTGTGTGTTCCTTGCAGATCCCTATGTGAGAAATTGATTTGAGACTTGCATGGTGGCGGATTATAAGGTCATAGAGTAAGAGACAAGACAGTTCCGACTTTGGAGGATGAGTATTACTAGCCTCAGCTCAAGCGTAATGCAAACAAATTTTTTCAACACTGTTTTACTTGTCAAACAGCTAAGGGGTAATTACGAAACCCTAGTTTATACATGCCTTTACCTATACCTAATTATATCCGGGGAGATATTTCCATGGATTTTGTGTTAGGTCTTCCACGAACCTAGGGAGGAATGGATTTTTCTTTTGTTGTTATGGATATATATTTAAAGATGACACATTTTATACGTTCTGAGAAGACTACGAATGCAAGCAGTATGGCTAGACTATTTTTCAGGGAGATAATTGAGGTAGCATGATATTCCAAAATCCATCATGTTTGAAGGTTTCTTAGTCATTTTTGGCTAACTTTGTGGAATATGTTTAATTCCCCTTTGAAGTTTAATAGCACTACTCATCCACAAACTAATGACCAAACAGAGTTTCTAAATAGAACTTGGGGCAATCTAATTCAAAGCATTTGAGAGATAAGCCTAAATAGTGGGATGGTGCATTGGTCGAGGCAAAATTTGGTGACAACAATTCCAATCATAGTGCTACTGGTAAGACACCATTTGAGATTGTGTAAATAAAGCCTCCCAATCATGTACTCGATCTACATTCTTTGCTCAAAGCTACTGGGTTTAGCAAGTTAGCAAAGAATTTGGTTGAACTATTGCAAGCTATCATCAAGAGGTTAGGACGAAACTAGAATACTTAGTTGCTAGAAATAAGCACACAACAAACAAGCATAGGCAAGTTAAATTGTTTCAAGGAGACATGGTGATGATTTTCTTGCGCAAGGAGAGGTTTCCAGTAGGCATCTATGATAAGCTAAAGATGAAGAAGTATGGTCTATACAAGGTGCTGAAGAAAATCAATGATAATGCTTATGTTATTGATCTTTCAGATAGCATGGGCATATCAAAGACCTTCAATCTTGCTGACCTTTACAAGTACTTTCTAGTTATTAAACTCAACTCGATGACGAGTTTTTCTCAAGTGGGGGAGATTGATGTAAAACAATTATCCCAAGGGTCTGTTTACATGATTGACAAGGCCAAGCTTAAAAAGAAACTCGCAAAGAAACCCGGAAGCATCTCATATGAAACCTTGTTTTAATTATTTTCCTAGTTAATTTTGGATTTTAATTATTTATTTTCTACTTAGTTTAGAACTTTTAATTTAATTAGTATTTTATTATTTAGATATCCTAATGGTAGATGAATTTTATTAATTAGTTAAAGTCTTAATTAGGAATCCTTTAATAGAAAGGATTATAAGACTAATATAAATAGGAATGTCTAGTTTATTTTATAGAGATTAAGACTATTATTCAGATTTAATAAAAATATCCGAGAAGTTTTATTAGAGTTCTCTATAGTTAGGTCTGTAACCTTAGGGCTTGAGAACCATAGTCTTATCTTCGCTATATGCTGCGTAACATGTTATTTGAGAGAGGTTGAGGTGCATTATTATTTTAATGTTCTGATGTTGAGAATGCCTTATTATTTTCCAAAATTAACTTGTGTTATTTTTTTTTTTAAATCTGATGATTGATTGACGTGTTCTTTTTATTATTCTCCAAAACTTAACTTCTATGTGGTGCATTATTATTTTAATGCTCGGTTGTTGAAAAATGACTTGTTATTCTCCAAACTTAATTTCTGTGTTCTTTTTATTTTTAATTTCTGATGATTGATTGATGAGTTCATTTATTTTTCTTGATAATGGCTTCTTTTTATATCTAATATTTGTTTTATAAAAGAAACAAATTTCAATTCAAATTTTTCTTTCAATAGTATTTCCTTTTTCCCCAGAAATAAAGTAAGGTTACTTTCTTTTAGACTTTTCCTCACCGTGTGAAGACTTATAGCATCCATTTGTTTTTGTTGTATTCAGGCAATTCCTCATGCTGTTGCTAAGGTCAGGGCTGCAGATAAGAAAAGCCCAAGAGAAGCTGTTGAATTTATTTTGCAACTTCTGAAGGTAGGGTCTTCCTTAGCATCAATTTGAATCCTGTTTGCTTTTTTTTTTCACCCTCTATCATTTGCAATGCGAGAAACTGTTAAAAAATATTTGGTTAGCTGGGGGGGGGGGTTATTTTTGTTATTTGCTAGCATGTTTACCAATTGACTTTTGTAGTGGTGTATCAATAAAATTGATGAGCAGATTCTTGCTATAGATCGCAAGTGAAAACTTGGGCAGGAGGTTAACAGGCTATTGTGTGTTTTGTAGTGTTTACCAATAAAATTGTGGTGGGTTGTAAGGTGAGGGAAATGTGGAGTGCAACAATGCCACTAGCTAATCCTGGGGGTTCTTATAGCCCATTCTTTGGTCAGTATGCAGTCAATGATTGCCTGAACTTAGAGCCTTATCTTCCTTCATCAGTATTTAAAGTTCAGGCATGCAAAATGCCCTATCCAATGTCATGTTCTTGTTTGCATTGATTTGTTGCATCTCGCCACCAAAATTCTCTAGATATCAGCATATTGCACGCCATTTTTCTTCGAAAGCCCATGTATATAATCCATGCATAGTAGTTGCTCTTTTTGGGGTCTTGAGTGCCCTGTTATTTAGTTCTCTTGTTTCTTCTCTTTACTTGTTGGATATGCTCAGTGGTTCAACCAGATTTGATTTGGTTCTGTTGTGTCTGGCAGTATAACGATAACACTGGAAATCCTTACTCTGATGTGTTCTGGTTAGCTGCACTGGTCCAGTCAGTTGGTGAACTTGAATTTGGGCAACAGGTTTTTGAACATCATTTTCTCACATGCTATAATTTGTTGACTCTTGACAATACATAATTTCTGGTGTTACTTTTCAGCCTTGTATAAATTTTTAAGTACCTGTTATTTTAATCCCTCGGTGTGTTCTGTTTTGTTCGTTTGAGCATGTTTGACGCAACGCTTTGTCTCTCTTTGGGTTCTCACTATATTTTAGTCACAAATGTATTAAGTTCTTAGGAAAAGAAAAGTTATGGAAGGATGAGATTGGAATTCTTGGTCATGGACTTGTGGGACTGAGAAGCAGCTATGTTATATTTCTCCATGCCTCCACTTTTGCAGAAAAAATAAATTATTATATTAATGAAAATGTGTAAGAATTCCAAGTCAAAATGGAGAATAGGTTATCCACCATGGAAAGAAAGCTACAAAACAGAAAGCATATAGGGCACTCCATGCCTGCTGAGTATCAGCCAACGATACTCCCCTAAAGCACCACCCAAAAGTGTGTCCTCACATATCAAATTTCTAGGAGTATATTGATTCGCAAAAACTCTTGCATTTCTCTCCAACCAAATATGCCAAAAATTTGCAGACTGTATTGCCATAAAACGTGACAATCCTTCTCCCTGATTTCACATAAAATGTCAACATAGATTCTGCTACCACATGACAAACACCATAGATGTATAACCATAGCCAAAAAATCGATGCTGCATGTCCATTTCAAATGCATTAATAATGAATGACTGAGACTACCATTTACGCTTACATTTGATGCTCTATGTCAGATGACAACAATATTTGCATTTCTTTGTCTTTCTACCAGGCTTAAAAGTTAACAGTTGGGTTTTCCTAAGTTTGGAAGTTCAATACATAAGTTGATCTGGCATTGAAGTTGTGTTTGATGTCTGGGTAGAGAGATATTTGATACCTATATGTTGTGAAGTTCTGCATTCTGCCTTCATATACAATTCTGAGGGCTTTAACTCTTGTTGCTTCTTTAACCCCTGGCAGACTGTTCTCTTTCTGTCCTCCCTTCTCAAGCGAATTGACTGTCTTTTACAATTTGACAGGTGCATTGGCTTCTGATTTGTGGGATATATTTATGTCTTTTCTGATAGGTAGTTTATTGGAAAATACTTGTTAGTGATTGAATATTTCTTAATGTGTTATTTGCTAGGCTGATGCTGAGTTATAATGGGATCTTGACAATCAGCTGTATTCGAACATTGACACAAATTGCATTAAAACTCTCAGGATCCATTCATCATGTAAGTTTTCTACTCATTCAATCGAATCATGGATTGCTTTCTAAACATTTCTTCATTCATACATACCATTCATTACTTGCTGCAGGATCATGTCTTTGAACTTATTAAACCTTTTCGGGATTTCAAGACAATATGGCAAATTCGAATTGAAGCCAGTAGAGCACTCCTTGATCTGGAATTCCACTGCAAAGGCATGGATGCAGCATTGTCATTGTTTATCACATATTTGGAGGAAGAACCGTCATTAAGAGGTTCTGCATTATTTTTTATGGAAAAAAAAGAAAGAAAAGTTTTTTTTGGTTCTTTTGCATGTTTTATTTATCTCCATGGTGTCCTTGTGCTTTATTTTTTGCGTTTTACAAGGGGTCTTCTTTACTTGGTTGCAGGGCAGGCAAAACTTGGTGCACATGCCATGCGGTTATGTCAGATACAAGATGAATCTGATTCTGAAGATGCTATCAAGTGTACAACTCTCTTGGCTTTGATTCGTCTACTTGAAGGTCATATTGGATTCAACAATACCATTCTTCGGCATCACTTGTTCTGCATTTTACAAATCCTTGCAGGAAGGTGAGTACTGATTTCTTCCTTTCCAAGTTATGGTTTGTCAGTCATAGAAGTCAATACAGGTTGGGTTGTCCAGCCCAGCCTAACTTCATTTTAGTAGGCTTGTAAAGATTCATCATTGTTGCCAGCCAGGATCCAAACCCAACCAAATCATCAGGGTCAGCTAGGCACCCTATTGCTTCCCTTGTATTCTCAATCTCAAAGTCAGTAAAGTGAGGGTATATCTACTTTGAACCCATGAATAGTGAACCACAAAATAAATATAACTCTCTCAATGACTTGTTTATGTGATAAATATGTGTGCTGGTTACTCCACATTTTAATTAACACCATGAAGTCTAAAATCGTTGGGTAAATGACTAGGGATGCACTCTGTTTGTTTTTGCGTTTAGAACCGTGTTTAGTCGTGTTTCAAAAGTGCATTTAACTTGAAAAAACATCAAATTAATCTTTTTTTTAATGTTTTTCGATGGTTTTGATGTGTTGATATCATAAATGAAAAATAATTCTGAAAAAAAAAATCATTTTGATGCATTTGCAAGCGAAAAACACTTTTGAAAAGCATCATTCACCACAGTACTAAACACGGACAAAGTTTTTCAACCAGGTTGTAGTTGTCGTTCATGATAGCTCAAAATCCTCATATTAATGTTCTCAAGATTCCATTTTGGTCAAGGGAAATTTTTTAGTGGAGCTTTTCTTATTTTGATTGTTAGAATTCATGTGTGTGCACGTGTTGGGTGAATAAATTTTGATATATTAACGTTAATTGTTCCTTTTCAGGGCCCCAACACTTTATGGAATTCCCAGGGATAGAACATTATGTATTGGCGACTCAGAAACTTGCAGTGATCCAAGGAATATTTTTGCAGGTCTTGTGACAGAAACAAAGCCCCTGGAACCTCCTATGGAGATTCCAAAACTTGCACAAGATAATTTTGCCTTTCCAGAGGCTATAAAGGAAGCGGATATAATTTCCAACAAAGATCAACATAAGATGGATATGGCCATTCCAGAAGGTCCCAATGATCCAGATACGATTTCCAACAATCATGGACAGAAGATGGATCTGGCCATTCAAGAAGCTTCAGAAGAAGTAGCTGTGCCTGAAGCTTCAAAGGAAACAGACATCCCAGTAGCTTCAAAGGAAGAAGATAACATCTCCAACAGCCATGAGCGCAGACGGCCAGTTGTTAAGATCAGAGTCAAACATTCTGCTGCTTCCAGTAGAGCTGAGGAGACTGATATTCAAAATGTTGAGAGATCCCAAGGTGGGCACCATGAAACTGATCGTGGGGCCAGCAGCTCTGTTTCTGTGGATGCACCCCAGAGGATTTCAACTGAAGCTGTGAGTATTAGCTACCAAAATCTCGAGGAAGTCAACTCGTGTCTTGACCATGGTTCTCGGATGAGTGCTAGCATTGGCAGTGCAAAATTAGCAAGTGACGGTGACAGTTTTGGAAAGGAACTCCAGTGCACTGCTGAATCAAGTAAAGTTTCTATGCACCCTCAGCCTGATGATCCATCATCACCTAGAGTCATGCAAGATAACCTTGTAGACACTGATGCACAAAGGTTTGCTAGTCTACAAACCCTCTCAGTTGAAATAGTTAATCCTGATGGTGGTTCATTGGCTGTCATGGCATCTTCTTCTCGAGGGAAAGAAAAGGAGAAGAAGAAGGATAAGGAAAAGAAGCGGAAGCGGGAAGATCACAAGGGGCACCGTGATGATCCTGAATATTTGGAGAGGAAACTGTTGAAGAAAGAGAAGAAAAGGAAAGAAAAGGAGATGACAAAGTTGCTGAGTGGTGGGGCAAAGGCTACATCAGTGGAGCTGCCAGGTAAGAATGAGAAGCCTACTATTAAGTTGGCAACAGTGCCATTGAAACCAAATCAACCCAGTGAATCCAAAGCAGTGGCCACGAACATTGAAACGAAGCCTGAGCCATCAGAAGGTACTTCTTCTGTTCCCAAATTTCGAATTAAAATTAAGAATAGGACACTTAACAGTTAGTGCTGTATGAAGTTATTAGCTATTTCCTCGTAGAAATTGCTCAGATGGAATCACTCAATTTTTGGATCTTTAGCCTGTCCATGTCAGGAATTGGGTATTAATGTAATCGAAACCCATCTCTGTTGAAACAATTTGTGCTTGATTTTTATTTTTTGAAGCTTTCAAGCATTGACTTAGACTTGCCTGTTCCTTTTTAGTTTCAGTGACTTAAAATTTATTAGGAGCTAACTTAGTTGAGGTAATGCATTAATTATCTGTATCCATGATACTAGAAAGGGATTGGAACGTGTTGGTTGTGAAAATTATTTTTAATGGATTCTACTGCCATAGCCTGACACCGTCAATTTTCTCTGATCTCACTCGCGCTCTTATTATTTATTAGAGGTGTTTATAGTTCGGTGTGGTTTAAAATAAAAAAACCAACTGAAAACCGGTTCAAACCGAACTGGTCCGGTTTGGTTAAATCCGGTTTTTTTGGCAAAAAACCAGGAAATCTAATCCATGTGGAAATCAACGGCCCAGATCATTTCTCAAGGTGGAGACTCCATTTTAGCCTCTGATCATGATCATGATCGTGATTTACTCTTATCTAATACTAATATCAATAGAAGTAGTTTGGGTAAACAGTACAGTCGTTTTGATGCTCAAGTGCGTGCATTGCAATGTGATTTCGATAGTTACTAGTGAACCTGAGGATAAGGAGGATTATGAGAAATGGAAATCAAGGGGTTTTGTGATTGATGAGATAAAGGAGATTGAGAGGTTTATTAGTGAAAATGGGGTGATCAGGGAGATTTATGGCGAGGTTGTGCCTAATAAAGTTGATGATGAGAGTTTTTGGAGCAGGTTCTTTTATAGGATGTTTAAGTTGAACCAAGTAGAGGAGGCCAGGGCTTTGCTTGTTAAACGCAGATAGCAGTACAGTTGAAAATTCAAAGAAAACTAGGAAAGGAAGATTGAGAGGAAGATTGAGAATTCCTCTAGACAAGGAACCGCGGTGAGAGGTAGGAAGGTTATGTTAATTGTTAGGGTTAGCCGGTTAGGTTGGAAGTTAACTATTTATACTATAAATTTTTGTTAATTGTTTAGTGAGTCTGGTTTGGTTTGGTCTGGTTTCTGGTTCAAAATCAAAACCGAACCAGACCTATTAAAATATATGGTTTTGAAAATCGGTTTAATTGGTTTTGCATTTCAGTTAATTTTTCTTCGGTTTTATCAGTTTTCTCGGTTATTTTGAATACCCCTATTATTTATGATTTAGATATAGTTACGCTTAATTGCGGATGGTAATATATTTGTGAAAGTTAAGAGCACATTTGAAAGTGTGGTTATGGTTGTTTTTTAAAGTGTTTTTTGTGCTGAAATGTATTAAAATGATATTTTTTTATTTTTTAAAAATTATTTTTAAAATCAGCGAATCAAAAGGATCCAAAATATAAAAAAATATTAAATTTTAATAAAAAAAAATTGAATTTTTAGAGCATGTGTTGCCGTCTTAGACGTAGAAGGGTTTGTCCTGGTTTTTGTTAGTGCACTGGAACTTTTTTTGTTCGTGCACTAGAACTTTGATAACTCGGGAAGTGGATGGATTGACGTGCCATACCCTGAATAAAATGGATTTTGCTGGGAAGATAACCATATGTGATGAACAACACCTCCTAGATGCTTTTTGTGATGTGCTTGCTTCCCATTCCAACAAAGGGGAAAATACCCTCTCTTAAGATTTTCTGTCCCCCTCATTTCATCCTTTTCTACCTATCCATACCTGCTTTCATCATTTAGAAGGATGTAAATGTTATAACCGCCCTGATTTTTCAATGAAGCACATGATTGACATTTTGTAACTTCACTGTTATTACACAACTGGTGATTCATGTATATGATTAGCGCAAATGCTATCAGAAACCTACTTATTTTTCATGAAGCTGGCTTCACTTTTGTAGAGCTTAACAATTTTTGCGCCAAATAAAGGTTCATGGGAGTATGATTTTTGGAGTCAAACTAGTTCCCGGTACTAATGGTCAAAACTTGCAAATTTGGTTAGCACAAGAACACATACGTGTACTTGTTTACAGGTTAGACATGGCGTTTCGTCAAGGCTTCATTTCTTTCCCGTTCGAAGTGTAGCGACAGAGAAGAACACAACCGAATCAGTCTGCTTGACATTAAGAAGATTTAGTGCCCACTTATCTAAGAGGTAATTCATTTTGGAGGTTGGGGGAATTGGAATCCAGTCTTTTGCTTGCTAAGGTGATCAACTCACGCTATTTACTTACTAATTAACCAAAAGTTGAATGTGCGTTCGTATGGCCAACATCAAAAAGCCGAGATGCTTTCTTTTTTTTTCAAGCTTTTCTGTTTGTTTTTACAACATTTGCAATCTCGATTTCAACTGTGTTTTTAGCCATCAATGTAGCAGCTATAGCCACAGCCTAAAAATTGACAGGTGAAAGAATAGGGTCTCCAGAGCAGAGAAAAAAACCCCTAGCTGCAGATCAAAGATTCTGTTTGTGGATCTTGGTCTTCGATTTGGATTTGGTTTTAGTAACACAACAGTCGGTCAAAAGAGAGCTGCTACTTCTGTGTCATGGCCCCTACCACCAAAGCTCTCTCCCGCGGCATAGAGAGATCGAGTTCATTGAACACCTATAGTCTTTTCAGAATTTAATCTCCTGAGTCTTGAGAATTGAGATAACTTGCAGGATTTGAGGAATATACAGGTCACAGGCTAATGAACTACATTCAACAATGTTTGGAATATACATGTAAAAAAAACAATTGTTGGTAAAAAACAAAAAATAGCAATGATTGATTGAGAAAGTTTAAAAATATTAAGATTGAAATTTGACAATATATTTTTTACTGATAAAAAAACCTTATTGTTAAAAAAATTCAAATTTGAGGAAAAAAAGTTCAAAATCAGATGTTTATGGATTTGATTAAATTTTATTGAAAGTTTAATTGAATTTATGGAGGGTTTGATTGCAAGAAAAATTGATTTTAAGTCAATTTGGGCTTTAATTTGAAGAAATTAAAGTTCAGGGGTCAAATTATAACTTTTAAGAGTTGATTTGGTCAAATCAGGGGCTTAATTTCATAAATATTGAAGTTTCATGGGCAATTAGGGACTTGATTAAAAAAATTCAAAACCAAGGATCAAACTGGAAAAAACGTGTAAATAGAGGGATTGAAATTGACTGAATCGGGGCCAAATTAAAAAAATTGAAAGTTTGTTGATCAAT
>Ga0325402_1000147_pt1 | contig 37906 bp, 19 predicted proteins | sample PopdelMetagenome_22_FD_207212 | JGI IMG/M metagenome (GOLD analysis project Ga0325402, IMG submission 207212) | Populus deltoides microbial communities from Bellville, Georgia, United States - Xylem-PdKOR-R3 | ecosystem: Host-associated > Plants > Phyllosphere > Stem > Wood/Secondary xylem... | reverse complement strand
AACATTTCAAACATCTACGTACATTCTTTCATACTACAAAACAGAATGGTTTAGTTGTTTCTAAAACAAAAATTTCTCTTTTCCAAACCCGTGTCCGTTTCTTAGGCCATTATATCTGCCAAGGTACTGTCACACCAATAGAAAGGTCTTTAACCTTTACAAGCAAATTTCTTGATAAAATCACTGATAAAACCCAATTGCAGAGATTCTTAGGCAGTTTAAATTATATTCTGGACTATTATCCCAATATTAGTCGTTTAGCTAAGCCTTTGCATGACAGGTTAAAAACCAACCCCATTCCCTGGTCTGACCTCCATACCGACTTAGTCAAACAGATTAAGAAACAGGTTCAAACCATTCCCCTCCTCCATTTAGCCAATCCATCAGCTCCTAAGATAGTTGAGACCGATGCCTCTGACATAGGATATGGTGGGACTCTTAAACAAGTACAAGGAAACAAAAAGCAAATACTCCAGTATACATCTGCCTATTGGAATGATTGTCAAAAAAATTACTCTACTATAAAAAGGAGATCCTTTCAATTGTTCTTTGTATTACAAAATTCCAAAGTGATTTATTAAATCAAAAATTTCTTTTACGTGTTGACTGTAAATCTGCAAAAGAAGTTTTACAAAAAGATGTCTAAAATCTTGCTTCAAAACAGATTTTTGCCCGATGACAAGCTATTTTAAGCATTTTTTATTTTGATATTGTCTATATTAAAGGAGATTCAAATTCTATCCCTGATTTCCTAACCCAAGAATTCCTCCAAAACAGGTCTTGATGCCTCCTAAAGTGAGGACTAAAGACAAGGGAAAAGCACCCCAAACCCAGCCTACAAAACCAAAAAGCCCTAAGCCTTCTTCAAAACTCATGTCTTCCGCCATCCAAGCTGCCAAACCTGTCAAGTAATGGTATGAGGCAGTTATTGAAGAAGAAGAACCTACAAAACCATCAGAGCTCTAACCCGTCACAGTTCAACATTGGGTTGACACCATATCTAAATCACCAGAATTACTCCTGGCATTACAAAAAGTATCCCAACAGACCTCTAATGACTCCGCATCTCTAACAAGTAGTATTTCTAAATCTCTTTCAAAACCCCAAGGAAGTTTTTCTACTTCAAAACCCCTCCTTTCTTTACAACAAACCAGTTTTCCAAAGACAAAATCCAAATATATTTTCAAAACTACTTTCCAAAATATTTTAACCATGGAAGAAGGATTCTATCATGACGATCCTTCCATTGCTTCTTCAAAGATTTTCCCTCCAAATTAGTACTACAAACCCTGGAATTTAGCCAAACCACAATCCTATTATGCCACCATCCTTGAGATTACAAATTCCGTCAAGTTCAAACACTTCAAAATACACTCTGATCACACTGAACCCGCATATTTTACATGCATCATTCATAAAGTCATCCACCCTATAGAATAGGGACAACCCTTACATTAACCTGTCTCTTTCCCCCATGCACTTCCGTACAAATCCTCGGGACTTTAATACTACATATACATATTGGGATTACCAACAAGCATAGTTCAAGGCCTTTCTCCTACAAAATCAAAACCACAGCCATTCTTGGCTTCTCTACTTCCATAATACCATGAATACTACAAACCTCCCCCTTTGGTTCCTCCAATGGTGGGACTATTATGGTTGTCATGTCGACTACCTTAAGGAACATCCTCTAGTTGAAAATGGTTACCTCCATTTCAAAAATAATTTTCAACCGGCCCCTGCTGAAAGGAAGTTTTCTTCCCTTCTAATTTTTTGTACAAAATTTTTTGTTCCGTGGGTATGTTCTTGGTTCTATGATTATAATCTACAAAACGGCCATCCAGTACTTGTTCAAAAATTCAAAATCAAATGGTGGGATTCCTTTGCAGCTGAGTCCAAAAGTTCCAAATTAGCTGTTACGGAATGGTTACAAAAACATCAAACTGCTCCCATCATTGATCATCATCCTCAGTCAAAGTTTCTAGCCCGAAAGGCTCAAACGGCAGCTCTCCTTGCCTCTGCTAGAATTGAAGAAGAATACCTACAAATAGTACAAGGAATTATACAAAGCTAAGATCCAAAAATAGTCTTATCCCACTCCAGCTCATCTGGCTCGATATCTCCTGCCATCTCCCTTGGAGATGATAATGAAGATGACTGCTTTGGTATCTTACCACCTATCAAACGCCATTAAAAAAAAAAGAAAAAAAAGAGAGTATTTCAGGCTTTTTTAGGCTCATTTGTTTAGAGCCCATATTTTTAGACTCCTATGTTTTGAGTCCTTTTTATTTTAGGCTTATCTGTTTTAAGGCCTTTTTTCTAAAAAAAGTTACCAGCTACTACAAACCCATAAATCAAGTGTCGGTGGCAAGATGACAATAAAGGAAGCTTCATCAAAAATATGGACGATTTCCATTTTGTCGTCATCCAATCAAGGCAGACAATACCACATGGGCTTACATAGGTTCTGCAAAATGCCACATGGGTCCTGCAGAGCTTCTCTAACAGGACGTTTTGGCCTCTTCCATGCCAACTCGCCTATAAAAGGCCACTCCAAAATCCTTAGAGGGCAGACCATATTTTCCCGAAAAGAAAATTTTACTCTCCCTGTAACCCATCTCCATTCTCCTATGTAACCAATATCTCCTGTATTAATTTACGTTACAAATTTAAGTAAGAATCTACTTTGTTATTTCCTGTTATTTACATATTTTATGAACATTTAAGTATGCTCTGTGTTTGATCAAGGATCCTGACAATGTTGGTCTTGCCTTCTTCATTCGCATCAGAAATCTGTTTAAAATTATTTCATTGTTCTCTTAAAATCAGTATATAGGCTGGAAACCTGTGACCCGATATTTTAGATCATTCTCAGGTATAACAACGCCACGTACTGAAGCTGTTTATCTGTTATCTTTTATCTGTTTATCCTTAATCTGTTATCTGGCTATATATATATATATATATATATATATATATATATAATTGTGAGAAATGACATGTTGTTTGTCATGTGGCAACAAACATTACCTGCCCTAACTCTCATACCCATAACCTCAGCTTAGCCTGACACACCAACCACTAAAGCTATGACATGATATTGGTATCTAAACAATTTAAAAAGTATATTAACATGTTTCACTATTTATATAAATAATAAAACTGATTTTTTTTAAGTATAACTAGATCACTGACCCACACCATATAGTAGGCTAGTTTAATTTTTTTAACAAAAAAATATTCAAGCACTTCTAACATGTTTTTCCATTGGAAAAAATTGAGATAATTAAAATAAAAAACCTTCTCTAGTTTGATCATATTTTCACTTTGCTTTTATATTTTTAAAAATTATACTATACATCCTAGAATTTATATATTAATAACAACTTACATCCTCAAGTTAGTGCGTTAAAAAATTATAAAAAAAAATATGCAATTATTTATGGGATTGTAATTATGTTTAATTCAATGACTAAAGAGTCTTTGTACTTCAAAATAACAAAAATATTATTCATGATTCATAATAACAATAATGCCATCAAAACAAGTTTTTAACAAAAATATTCCTCTTTCAGCACCATTTCTAGCCATAATTACCTCAAAATTTCTAGCAAACTTCTCATCTAAATTTTTAGTAAACAAACTCTAGAACTACCATCAAACACGCTCTTTTTTATTTAAGCAAATACATATCTAAAATTTAAGAAAAAACACATCTAAAATCCAAGAAAAAAAATCCAAATTTCTATATAAAAAAACACATCCAAAATTAAACAAATTGAACAATATTTTTTTCAAATATTATTCTTAGGGTTCATGAATTTATTTGGTTTTCATAAGACGAGAATGTTTTGAAACATTCTTTATGGGTAAAGAGATCTATCCCACAAGTCTCCACATAGCATTTCAAACCTCTCATGTGTTATGGTGTTTTTAAAAGTTTAAAGCCGTTCTCAACCTGTTTATTAAACTCATCAGTAAAGAACTCAACCAACCTTGATTCCATACTATAACCTTCAAGTTTTTAGTCCTATTTGACATCCTTAACTTGGAAATAGATCAAATAGTAATAAGATTGCTAGCAATACTGAACAAGGCATCCATAAGCACAACAAATTGTATATAATAAGGATGGAGGTGAAAAATATACAGGCTACTATAAAATAATAACGACGAGCATCTAACACATGTTATGATTCATAATAGAATAAGTAACAACAATATTAAACTATGAAGAATGACCACAATGCAACATTTTAATAATATATTTCTTTTTAGTATCAACTTTCTAGTTCCTTTTATTTTGATATCCATACCCAATTTGTATTGCATATGAGACCATAAATACATTCAATGATGATGTTAACCTAGAGGAGGGAATTGAAGATTTTAAGGAATATAGTATACCAAACTTTGTTGAGGATGTCAACAATATGATTGCTGGTGTCATTGTAAGTGTTATTACTAGTAACCCTTGTAATAGTAGTAAGAGAAAAGGCCCTCAACATTGTTTCCAGTAAAAGTGTTAAAAAGAAAAGAGGTTCTGGAATGGGAGCATAACTTTTTCACACTTAGATAAATTGATTGATAGCATCTCTACAAGAAGTGACTATACATCTAGTTTTATGGATAATAAATGGTGTAGTATTGAAGAAGTTATGGCGAAGTTTCACTCCATAGATGAAGTTGTTTTCATGAATGAATTGTATTGTTTTGCTACTGAATATTTTATGGTTAGAAGTAGAAGGGAAATGTGGGCAACACTTGAAACTAAGAAAAGAAAATTTCAATGACTGAAACTAATGTTTGAGAGGAGATCAAACCTCAAACCATAAGGTACATCTCTATCTTTAAAAGACACTTCAATTATATATTACTTGATATTGATGTGAAACCAAAATAATGTCATACACATTTAAGACAATTAATATTGCAATTAATTCACTGATTCAAAACTGTTTTTATCATTAAGAGCATTAGAAATTGTAAATTGCATGTTGATTATTAGAATCATGCTTCTTTTTTTTTTTGCATATATTGTATTGGTTTGTTTATTTATTTGCTACATGATTTATATACATAATATTATTTTCATTTGCATTTTATATGCAGACCTAACATTATGTTACGTTTTGCTTTTGCTATATAATTGATTTTTAGTACATTTAACTTTTTTTTTCAATTGCTTTGCTTTTTGTTTTTTTGAATTTATGTGAAAGACACGTTAACACATCACTATCATTGCAGATGACAAACTGTTAATGTTGTTGTCTTTTATATTGCTTCTTCCATTGCGTGATTAAGTTGCTGCTGTTGTGGAGCTTGGTTTATGTTACTTACTGCTAATTTTAGTTTGTTGTATTCAAGAGGACCTACCATGTGTTTATCATGTGTAGTGTGTTCTTGTTGTGTTGGTTGTTTATGTGTGGGCTGTCAAAGAGTTGTAGTTATGTACCCTACAACAAACATTTTCTTGACTTTAATTGCAAGTGCTGAGGATGCCTTTAGGTTGTTATTTATTGTAGCCTTAAACTAGTATTGTGCACAACAGGTGCACTTGCAATGCATTACAATAAATATGTCTATAAAGAGCCCTGTATGATTTAGTACAACATAGAAATTTAATGGATGAACAAAATTTTAAATGGGCATTAGACACGTTGTGTAAATATATTTAAGATGGATGTAACAACATTTTAGAGTTTTTGTCTTGAATTAAAGGTACAATATAAACTAAAACTGTCAAGGAGGATGAGTGTTATATAAAAAGTTGACATGTTTTTTTTTATATATATATATATACTTTAACGTTGAGGGCTTCTAATAGGGAGGTCCATGAGAGATACAACATTCTAGTGAAACTGTGAGTAGGTATTTCAACAAAATTCTGAAGGTTGTGTGTTTGCTAGCAATTGAAATAATCAAACTAATTGATCTAGAATTTTCGACTACATTGCAGGAAATTGCTATGAACCCAAGATATATGCCGCATTTTAAGGTAACATTGAAGACTATCGGTGGTTAAATATATTGGGCGTTCCAGTTTCATTACATAATCCATTTGGTAGTTAATTTACAATAACTAATTTATAATTTTTTTAGAATTGTATAGAGCAATTGGTGACACTCATATGCGTGTTTGTGTGTCACAGGAAAATCAAATACCATTTATTGGAAGAAAATGAGTATCGATGCAGAACATCATGGCACCTTTAGTTTTGACATGCAATTTACTTTTGTTTGGGTTGGATGGGAAGGAAGCGCACATGACATAAGAATTTTTCTTAAGGCCATTGATAATCCAAATATCAAAATTTCTAAGCCACTATAAAGTATTTTGGATTGAACTCTATGACTTGTATAAAGTTTGATTTAATTAATTTTTGGTTGTGTGGTTGAAAATAATTTTGTTTTTAAATTTGTTTTGTGAATGCAAGAAAATATTATATTGTTGACTCGAGTTATCCAAATGAATATGGATTTATGGGTTCATACAGAGGTGAAAGATATCATTTTTTAGAATTTCATCGTCGAGGCCAGCTAAGAAGTTGGGAGGAGTTATTCAATCGAGTTCATTTCTCAGTTTGATGTGTAATAGAGCGAACTTTTAGGGTGTGAAAAAAATGAAGAATTTTGCAGAACATGCTAGTGTTTCCGTATAAGACACATGTTTAGATTGTTGTTGCATCAATGACTATGTATAATTACATTAGAAGGAAGTTTGAACAAGATGTTGCTTTTAATGAGTTCGAACATCTTTCTAATTTTGTGCCTTAGGTTTTTTTTTATGTGATGATGTTCCACGATTACAAACATATAAAGGTAACATGACTTTGTATATGAATTGTGTTCGTGATAAAATTGCTTCAAGTTTGATGGAAGAATTGTAGAATTTTTAAATTTACAAGTAATTAATCTTAAATATGTATTAATTGTTCAATGTCATGTATGGAAGAAATTAATGTCCTATTTGGTCATTTCATGCCCAACAACAATCTCAACCAAACACCAATAACATGTAATTGATGAAGAAGCGATATTAATCATAATTTTTACCAGATAGATGATTTAAGTCTACCTACCACACAAAAAGTTATTTTTTAAAAAATATTTTTTTTTGAACCACAACCACAAAATCAACCATAATATCGAACATGGTATATGGGATCCATCTATGCATTTTTTTTCTAGAGCTTATAACTCAAAATTATTCTAAATTTAAAATCTTGTTTTTTTTAATTAAAAAATAGACTTTTCATTCAAGTTTTCATGTTATATCCGTTATAACATGTCATGTTACTAGATAATATATAGTTAAAATTAATGAAAATCTCTATTTATTTTATGAAAAATAACTTGAGGTATATTTTTTTGTTATAAAAAAATTCTATGGGCCAAGTTCGGTTTAACAGTTTAGTCATTTAACCTTAATAAATTATGCATGCTACACAAAATCGAAGATAAAATCAATAAAATCAAAATACACATCAATAAAAAAATTAAACAAACACAGAAAAGTTTTTACCACAGTATTACATCCCGTATTGATCCTGAATATATATATATATATATGATTAACAGGTGTTCACAATAGTAAAGCATGCATAATCCCTCTTGAAGAAGCAGCTGCAAGCAGGTAAGAAAACTATAGCATATATGAAGGCATAGAGTTAAAAATAAAGAATATGTGGAAATAGTATTTAGTACAACAACAGTCCCCATAGCATGTTCTAGCAAATCTTCTAACAACTAGAAATAAATTATTTAACCAGAAAGAATCTAGTGCAGATGTAGAATATCTATTCACAAGTTTTCGCAACTGAATCATTCTCAATCATGTATGTCGCCACGAGCTTGTTCCAATCACAAGATCTCAGATCAAATAATTATATCAATATTATCTTATATTAATTCAAGTCCACATTATAGTAATATACTACTCATACTAGCCAACGTACCGCTGTTGCGCGGATAGTTGTTGTTGTTTTTTTTTTTCAGTCACCAAAAATCCTTGCAAGTGCAGGATCCATCCTTGAAATGATGAAATCTATTAACATCACGCACAACAAAATCTCTCTCTACAATCTTACTGATCAACTTGAAAGCCTCATGACAGTCACTGCAAATCCTCAAGTTCTTCATCACTCTGATGGTGACTCCTTTAGGTATGCTTATCAATCCAAAGGCCAAGGCCAATCTCTCACTGTGCAGGCCTACTATTTTCTCCTTGACCTCCTGCTCCACATCAACAAATACCAGCCCCGTACTCCCTCCAACACAACCCCTTTCCATCATTCTCCTCTCCAACTCCCTCAGCAGGCTAATGATCTCATCCCCTCTTTCACACGATAAGTCTCCAGCATAGAACACGTAAATTGAGTCCTTTATCTCAATCCAGCTGCACCCAGGTTCCTTGTGAACTCCAACGAGTTCCATTTCAGTACGAAGACTATGAGCATTTTCCCATTCCCCAGCCAATGTGTAAGTGTTTGATAATGTGACGTAAGCACCTGCTACTTGTTGATTATATTCAATCAGCCACTTACTTGCTTCAACAGCAATATCCACTCGTCCATGAAGCCTACTAGAAGAAAGAAGTGTGCCCCACAAAAGGGCCCCTTCATTGGGGTTCACCCTAATAGATTTTGCTAATTTGTAAGCCTCATCTAGACGGCCAACTCGACTGAGCATGTCGACAACGCAAGTGCAATGCCTTACATCAGGCATTACTCCATGTTTCTCATGCATGGAATTCAGGAGTCCAAGGCCTTCATCAACGAGCCCTGAATGGCTGCATGCATGTAAAATCCCAACAAAGGTGACATCATTTGGCATGACTTTTCTATCAGTCATCTCTTCAAAGAGATTGAGCGATAGCTTCCCAAGTCCATATTTTGCAGCACCCACAATCATTGAAGTATATGGGATGACAGAAGGATTTCGAATCCTCCTAAAAACCTTCTCTGAGTAAAGAAAACTCCCGCATTTGGCATACATGTCCACAAGCGCGCTCGCAACCACATCATTCAACTCATACCCACCACGTATCACAGCCCCGTGCGTGACTTTCCCTGAAACCAGCCTCCCCAAGCTAGCACAAGCATTGATCACACTGGCCAACATAAAATGATTGGGACGTTCCGTCATGTAACTACTGAACTCTCTAAAAACTTCAAGTGCTTCATATCCTTTTCCATTCTGTGCATAACCAGCAATCATCGCGGTCCAAGAAACAACATTCCTACAACTCATCGAATCAAAAGCCATCCTAGCTCCATCGACATCATTGCATTTCCCATACATATCAACCAACGAAGAACACACCACAAGGTTGCCTTGAAGCCCCAGAATCTGAACACGGGCATGGACCATCTTGCCAGTTTTGAGATCAGCAAGAATTGAACACGAATTGATCACTGTCGCAAGGGTGAAACCATTGGGACTAACTTCACTCTCGGACATCTTTGTATAGAGCCAGAGAGCAGATTGGGGTCGGCCCATGTTGACATAACCTGACATGAGCGAGGTCCATGAGACCACATTTGGTTCATGCATTTCATCGAACAGATAGTGTGCATACTGAATCCTTCGGAATCTCAAGTATGAATTGAGCAGATGATTAGTGGTGATGGTATCATTTAAAAGGCCAAATTTGAACAGATTTGCGTGTGTTGAGATTGCAGAAATGAAATCCTTACAGTTTTTAAGCTGTTGAATGATATTAACTGCTCTTGCTTGATGATAACATGGCATTTATTTAATGGTGCCTCCTGCAATGCCGTCCCTCTTCCATACCTTTGCTCCCACGTATAATGCTGCTGCTGCTGCTAGAGTTCTAGCACGTGGCTTTTAGAATTCTTTCTGTTGACGAGAACGACACCGTTCTGCCTTTTTCCCCAAACTTTCTTAAGTCCATTCAGTAGTTAGGGCAGCTTCAATTTTGAAGAGTCAAATTGATGATATAGTTTTTTAAATAATATAAATATAATTTTTATTTATTTATGTGCATTTTAATGATTAAAAACTAATCAGAAAAACTAATTATATTTTAATATGTTTTATATTAAACTAGTTTTAATACAATTATATAACTAATGTAATTAATTTTTATATAATATAATCATGTTATTAATTATACAATTAATATAAATAATTTATAAAATTAATAAAGTAATATGAAAATTTAAAAATATAATTTTAAATTTTTAAAATCAAAATTTATTTATATAAATATTTTTAAATTTTAGATTTTTTCAAACCAAAGAGCAGCTGAGGCACGAGGCTTTAAGGTTCGCAGGCTTCTTTTCTTCTTCTTGTTCTGCGTTTTAAAAGGGAAACAAAGGCCAACCGTAGATAAAGAGACGTTGACCAATAGGTATACATACCATCTTTTTACTTTTGGCTTTTCTATAGAGTGTAAAAATGCATTGAAGCTGCTCTTATTAAAGCATTGTTTTAAAACTCGTACAGATATATGGTTGATTTTAAATCTAGCCAACTTTGGATCCAAAATAATTTAGATTGAGAAAAAAGGAAAAAAATTAATTTTTAATTTTTAGACTAGGGAAATAACCCATTGAATTTTTAATTTTTTTATAATTAAAATAATGTTAATTTATTTTTTTTAAAAAAAAATTAGAGTTGATCTTCCTAACTTGTGTGTGTTAATTTCCAAACGCATATTGGATTTTAAAACTATGATCCCAGGGTTTATTATTAATGATAGCTTACTACCTTTACTAAAATGACTAAATGCAACCCAACGAGTTGGTTTTTTTTTTTTTTAACATTTGATTAAGTGTGTTAATTTCTTATACATTTCTTACTATTAATTTTATTATGTACATTGAGAATATATATATATATATATATTAAAAAAAACTTTTTATACTCTCCTCCCTATCTCTTCTTTACAAAACAATTCTTCTCAAACCACCAATTGTTTTTTTCTAGTTTTTTTTGGTTATATGGATAATATTTTTCTCATCAATTGATTTATTTTGTATAATAAGATGTATAATTCTCCTGTTTTATGTTTCAAGGCCGAGGAAATTAGGTCATTTGAATAAAGGTTTGGAAATTATATATCATGTTAATTATTGAAAGAGATTGATATCCATTAGCAGCGTTGAATGATTAAAATCTTCAATCAATAAAGCCTGGTAGTGAGGTCTATTCCTCTATGATCTATGATAACCCAAGATTTGTCTGAGTGATTTAGAAAAAGAAAATGATATTTACTTTGAAGATCATGTTTCACCAATATTGTGAAGGATTTTTTTTTTTAATTTTCACATGTCTTTTACATTAATTTGATATTAGTAAAATTAATGTCTAAAAAAAATATGTAATAGATATATAATTTTACCTATTAATAATATTGGTTAATTTATTAAATATGTGTTTGGTAATGAAATGCAGGGTGTTTTTCAAAAATATTTTTCAATTGAAAATACATCAAGATAATTTTTTTTAAAAAAATTACCTTTGACATCAAATCCATTAAAAAACACATAAAAAAACATTAATTAGATATTTTTTTCAAGCTTAAAATAATTTCAGAAGCACTTTAAAAACAAATTAGACCAAAAAACAAACACTCCCTAATAATTGATACTTTTATTAACTTCGGTGAATTATAAGATAAAAATATTAAATATAATAGATTAACTTTAGATGGATTGCACCATGTACCACACCAAGCTATTGGCTTCACTCACATCTTAAGGAGTAAAGATGGCTCATAGAAAGTATAAAACTTGATCGGGATAAAGCTTGGGTTAAAAGAGTCAATCTAGGTTGATCTATTTAAATCACAAGAAAATGTATATTTTTAAATAAATAGGTTAAAACAAAATTGTTTTGTAATTTTTTTATAAAGAAAATCAACATCTTGATTGATTGATCGGGTTTTGATAAGGTTTTACCGGGTCAACTTATGTCACGGGTCAACTTAGATTTTGACGAGGTCACCTGAGTTTTTTTCCTTTCTCTATTTTTTCTTCAACTTAGACCATTTCAGGCTAAGATCAATTGGGTCCCAAGTCAACCTGCTGGTCAAATTCGGATTGAACAAGCTCATAGGTGTGGGTGTTTCATACCTATAATTATCAAGATAAATACAATTACCAAGATACCAAGATAAATACACGTAAAATTAGTATAAAAAACAATGTAATTTTTGTTGTTACCTATTTTTTTACTCCACAAAAAAAATAGAAAAAAAAAATAAAAAAAATATAAGAGAGTACACGTGAAGAAAGCTTAAAAGACCACCTAAATTGGTGGTGAAGAACTAAAACGACAAGTAAAAAGTTAGGAGACCAAAATGTACAAGATTGACAAAATTAGCTACCCAATTTTGATTGACAAAAGACTCCATTGGTCAAAATATTTTTTATTTGGGTGTTTAAGGACTCAATTGAAATTTTGGAAGGTTTAATTAAATTTATTGAGGAATTAATTGTAAGGCAAATCCATTTTTGGAGTCAATTTGGATGTTAATTGAAACAAATTGAAGTTTGAGGACTGAAATTGAACTTTAAAAAGTTTAATTGGTCAAATCAAGGGTTTAATTGCATAAAATTCAAAGTCTGATGGGCGATTAGGGACTTATTTAAACAATTCATAAACCAATGACCAACTTGTAAAAGACGCGTGACTTTGAGGACTGAAATCAGTGAAATTAGGGGTCAAATCGAAGAAAATTAAAAGGTTGTTGATCAATTGAGGGTCCAATTAAACAAATCAAAAACCAAGAATAAAAGACGCTCAAATCTGGGGTTGGCAATTGAATTTGATAGAGGTAAAATTGTATGAAATTAAAAGCTTAGGAGAAAATTATGAGTACAATTAAAAGAAACTGGAAGAATGGGGATTTAATTGAAGTTTTCCATATCCCAAATTAAAAACCCTAATTTGTAGGGTTTAGCCGAAACGACGTCGTTTAGGATATTGTGCATCTTCTTCTTTGACAGTTTTGGCTAGTCAAGTATGTACTTTCAAGTGAGTGAATGCGGTATTTCTGACCACCTTTGAGGCTGTAATGACCACCATTCAACTGAAAAACATCTCCTCTACAATCCCATTTCTATGAAATCGAATGTTTAATCCCATTTTTTCTCATGATCTCAACAATATCTTATTCCTGATTAGCCATCACTGCACTTTTAAATTCCATATTAATTGAGTTGACATTTTTAAATGAATGAATGTGGAGCTACAGTCCTCCAAATTAAGTAAGAATGGATCCAATCAAAAAGTATGCTCTAACGAAGCTACGAAACTGTTCAACCTAGTCAGCCTTAACTAAGACACCCATCTGCACAAAACAATCTAACTCTTTCATGTGTTCACATTTAAAAACTCCAAGAGGGTTCTTATAAAGGGTTTAAAACCCTTATCTTAAGATCAAAAGGTCAAAACACTTTACCTTGGCCTCCAAGTTTGTTACAAAACCGCCTAAATCCAAAACCATTGGTCAAGAGGTGAAACCAACCTAGTTTTGGTTTGTTAGAACCATAACAAACTCATCTAGAAGCTTTGAATCCGCTTATAAAATGAAAGGTAATTAGAGGAGAAAATGAGGAAGAAATAGGAGAAAAAGAAAGAAAGAGAGATTTTGATTAATGTTTAAGTGATTCATGGTCTTAGGAAGGGATTTAGCTTGTCATTGCTGACTTTGGAGAAGAGAAAGAAGAAGGCAACATCAAAAATTCATTTCTAATTGAAGATTTCAAGCTTGGAAGGTATATTCTTGCAAATCTTGAAAGTGGAGTCCATGAAGCCTGCTAGATTGATTTTATTGTTTAAATGTCATGTTTTGAATGTGTTAACATGTTGCCAATTGCTTTAATACGTTATGTTTGTATCCAAGTTTGATTTGGAATTTTTACAAATAGGTCAGCAAGGGTATGGTATTCTTCTGTTAGTTCTTGTATGTTTCTGGGTTGCTGGTTTTTATATGGGTTTGTTTGGGGTTTTAGAAGACATTTAAATCTAAATTGCATAAAAATGTAGGTTGATAGTTTTGAAATTTGAATTTTTTTACATGTTTATGATGATTTGTTATTTTTATTAGTTTTTTTTTTATTCAAGTATGTTTGGTTATGATAATATGGGTTGTTGAGACAAAAAAAAAAGTTTGGTTTAGAGGCTTAAAATATGTTTTATGGGCTTAGCAGCTGAGTTTGTGTTCATCCGATGAACATTGTTTTAGGTGCTAATTTTAAGTCTTATTCTAATCCAATTCTAGTTTCTACAAGTTCGTGTACCATTATTAGTAAATAATCTAGGACTTTTGAGCACCAATAACACATTTTTTAGGGTTTTAATTTTAGAGTTTAAATTTTGAACCGAAATCTATTTATGATAAAAGCATAATATTTGAGTAATAATTGAAGCTAAATGACACTTGATTCATAATCTATACTTGATTAAGAACAAAACTTTGCCTTTTATTGTTTGATATTTGGTATGGTATGAGAGTTGTGTTTGCTAGGTTCTTGATGAGTGTTTTTCATGTTTTTTAATTTTCATGTGTTTGATCCATTTTTGATAATTTTTTTTTAAGTTTTGATGTTTTTCTTATGTTGTATCTGTTTCAATTCCGAGTCTTTGTTTTGGTTTGTTTTTTAGTCAACTTGATCAAATCAACCTAATTGGGTCAACTCGGTCAGGTCAACCTGGTTGGGTCAAATTCGGGACAGTCCTTAGGCCTTGCTTGATTTGCTTTTTTTTTTTTTTTGTTAAGGCTTATTTGGTTAAAAGGTGTGTTTAACAAACACCATTTAGATTTGTTTTGAGTAGTTTTCATTTCAAGAAAAACAAAAATTGAAGGGCAAACACCAAACATTTATGTATAAAATAATAATAAAAATATCTTTTTGCATGTTGCACATGGTCAAGTTTCTCAAAAATACAAAAATCATATCTTGTTTTTTTTATAAAAAAATACGTGGTATGTTTTATTTTTTTTAGCATGCATATTGGATTTAATAATAAATTTATTGAATCCATAAGAATTTGACATATATTCAAACAATCACTAAAATTTTAATTCATGAGAATTAATGATCAATATTTTGGTATAGATGTTGGACCTACAAGTGAGGATGATATTTAAATATTAGGAGTTGACTAGAAAATTCTTGGAGTTATCCTAAATATTCATCAATTTTTTGGAGTATTTTTCATTGTAATCTACGAATTATGAAAAATTATTTTCATAAAAATTCATTTGGGTACACGAGCCCATAATAAATTCTTAACACCAGATTTATTCATGCGAATAAATCTCAATCCTAAGTCATAGACAGACTACCAATTAGGAACACCATCAAAATCTTTAAACCACATTAAAACGACACAATACAGCCTACTTCAGGGAGGATGCGTTATGGTGTAAATAACTTTCTTAGCCACAACCAATCTTTTACCATTTGAATATATGATAAGACCAGTACATTCAGGTTTTCTAGTAATCCTGAACCAAACAACTAGGTAGCAACTCCCATGATCCTCTGACGCTGCTTGCCCACGGGTGACATTTCAATTAATTAGTTCTATTTTTAATGAGCTTCGATCATATGTTAATTTTTTTTGTTATCTTATTTTTAATCATTTTTTTAAAAATTTATTTACTACTTTTCTCCTTTAAAAAAAATCATTTTAACCTTTTTATATGTAATCAATGGTTTGGATAATTAACCACCATTTGTGCTACACTTTATTCCTTCGATAGATCCATCGATAAATTTAACATATCACCGACATGAATGTTTTTATTTGTTATTCGGTATATTCATTGGTAAATATAATATATCATCGACAGAATACCATTTTTAATTCCATCGGTGCGTTAATAGTAGCAATGACATTTGTAGTAATTCTTTTTCAACTCTTTAGAATATACAAACGATCTAGTTCCGTCGGTAACCTCATTAGTTATAGTGATATTTTCAGTAATTCTTTTCCAACTCTCTGAAATATATCAACGAAGTTGTGCCATTATTGGCCTCGTTAGTAATATTTTTTTAAAAATATATTGAACATAATTAGAAAAATAATTAAAATCAAATAAATTAGTATAAAAATCAAATATTTATTATAAATTTAAATATTTGTACATTCAAATACAATAAATCTAAAATAAAAGTGACACTAGAGGAGAAGAAGGAGGTTGGTCGTCGCTGGGACTGTGGGGCCAATTAGGCCCGTACATGAACTACCCATCTGTGATCTCATCTCCATTACCAATGGACAGAGTTCTTTATAATCAGCACTGAATTGTTCACATTTATCATTAAGATGAGTTGTCTGAGTCTGTACTCATTGGTCTAACATCGCCGCGAACTCTGAAGTTTTAGTGCTTGGAATTGATTGCAAGCATTTAACGGTCGAAGCACTACGAGTTGTCTACAATTTCTTAGTCATAATGTTAGAGAGTTCGTGCACCCGATTTCTATCGAGTCCACCGGACGATCCTGCCTCCAACCACAAATCCAGATCGAGATCTAGATGGGTCGAAGAATCATCCCTGTATCTCTTCTTTAATTGATTGTTATATGTATTCTAGAAAGAAAAAATAAATTCATCAAATTCAAGGAAATAATAACTTGAGAAAAAAATAATTGAAAATCAACAAACCACAAAGTGCCGAGCTCAGCTATTTATGAATTGTTGCACCCCTTTATAGCGGTCATCGCTCCACACATGCATTTCAATAAAAAGCTCCATCGGAATTGGCACACATCCAAGAATCGTAGCCTACAAGAAAAAATATTGTTAGTTAAATTTATTTATAAAAAACAACTAATAAAAAAATGGATGTAAAAAAAATCCTACCATCCGCTTCTCATGCAAAACAAACAGAACAGAGCTGCTGTTGTGCATGGTAATGAAATCGTGAACATGCCGGTTCTGATTTTCACACCGGACTGTGACCGTCGTGTAAAATGCGCAAACCTCACGTGCTGAATGTATTCCGCTCCATACAGTCTCTGAGACGTACGACAATCTTAAATCCTTCCAAACCACCATATCATTCTAGCCTAAAAGCTCTCTTTCTTTCATATATTTTTTTGGCTTTCTTTGGCGCCTCGTACCAAAAATCACGCAACCTATATGGTGCAAGTGAATTATTTGTTAGTAAATGAAAAATAAAATTTTAATATTTGAAATAAAAAAAATTTATCCTGAATTCGATCTTACCTAATTACAGTGTAATTCTCCCAAACACTCCTTACAACATTATTATCAGCTCTCTCCCATTAAAATTTTTCCTTCAAGTAAAAATTTATAAAAGAAAAATTTAGTAATTTCAATAAACAGTCTAAATTAACATAAAAAAATATTTAAGTTAATACAAATCTTGAACCTTGAACCTTGAAAACCATGCATCGACCTGCTGTTTCTATTTAGGATATTTGAAAACCTGACTTCATTGAAATAATAGAATTTTCATCGATGATTTAAAAACCAATGTTATTGTTCCTGTAGCCTCAATGTTTGTAAACTTGAAATTACATTTGTTAAATGAAATTATTTTTAAAAAATTTATTAAACATCTCATTGTGAAAGTAAAACATACTTACATTAAAAAGTCGTTCTTCCACTAAGCCTTGTACTTATAGTGAGAATGCTCACATAATCTACACACGGTCAGTTCTTTATTTTCAAAGTAGTATAACATACATAAGTTTGGACACATGTTAATTTTCTGGTATCATAGGTCGAGAAGTTTCATCATAGACTTAGCAACATAAAAGTTCTCTTTTCAGCCTGTTTCTTTTAGGTAAAATGCTTCTTGTCCTTTCAACAATTCTATCATAATCGGCCTTACTCAAACCACGATCTAACTTGATGTTGAACATCTGTGCAACGACTGATAATTTACTATGATTTGTGCAACCATCCCATAATGGTTCGTCAGAATTTTTAAAAGATTAAAAAACATGGTCGTGTTTGTATTAGATTCTTCATCTACAATTAGATATTGACCGACATGATGATTAGTACTTAAAAGTGCATTTTTATCAAGGTTTTATATCATGATTTTGCACTTCAAGTATCAATAACTCCTTAACTAAAGCATGTTTTATAATAACATGTCTAATAATATAAGATACCTTTAATTTATAGTAAATGTTCATCTTAAATGCAGGCCTGTCACATAAATCAAAGGATTAATTGATGAGTTTAACTACTGAAATTGAGAAGACAAAGAAAGGGCTAAGCTTAGAAAAGAAATGTTGGTTCAATCCAAACTGGAACACCATTTGGTTATTAGATCATAATTGGAGCTGTAGAACTTATATTTAGGTCTGATTTAGATGCATGGAAAGCTAAGACATAGGCCTAAAACTTTCAAGATTTAAAAGTGCTATTTTCGAGTTAAAATGGTAGCAACAACGGAGAAGTCAGAATTTGTCCTGCAACCCAAATATTATTCAGTGTTCAGCCCATATCTCAAGTTTTAGAAGTCCAAATGCACCAATTCTTATTTTGTTGGAAAGTTGAGACAATTTCCTAGAACTTTCATGAAGGCTATCTGTTTAAATTCTGATGTTAGCAAAGATGTTTTGTTCAGAGAAGAAGATAAGGATTGTCACCAAGTCAAGATGTGGCCACCCACTCAACAACTAGTCATCAAATCAATAGTTCTGAATTTTGGCCTATAAAAGGAGGCATTTGCCATGCATTTAGGCATCTTGGTTTTCAGATCAAGATCAAGATCAAGATCTTGCTCTTGCTCTCTTTCTTTGTATTTTGTAATGTTCAAGTTTTATTTCATGTTATATTTTTCTTAGTCTCTTGTTTATGCTTTTCATTTCCTTTACTATACTTATATAATTATGTTCTTATCTTGTTTATTTATGTTTCTCTTATTCATAATGTTGAGCTAAGTTTATTATGTTAAGGTGAAAAGGTTACACTAATGGTGTAAGAATAAGTATAGTATAAACTCAACATGGACTTTAATGTTTAATACTAACATGTTTTGTATTAATTATCTTACTCACTCTTAATACCTTGCTTGTTAAATGGTTAATCTAGATTTGTGTTGAACAACCCTTGGTACAACAAATACTTGGCACTTTCATAGCCCAACTATATGGTATAACCGACACTTGTGCTATGAAAGGAACTTGATTTGTTGTTAACATAAGTTATCACCATGAATACCTGACAATATTTACAAGTATTGACATTACTCAAATAAGATAATTAATATAATCATGTTAATAAATTATAATCCGATTGAAACCTCCTTTGTGTGTAGTTTCCAATTAATAACAAAAAGAGTTTATATTATACTTATTTGAAATACCATTAGTGGATCCTCTAACCTTGACAATTGTTTTATATTTGTTTAAATCCTTACATCAATATCACATCTTAAAGCTCTCTTCAACTCCTTTTCATTTGTTGTTTATAATTTTATATAGTTCACCTCCCTATGGTTCGACCCCAGTCTTGCCGGGTTATTTATTACTTCGACACTCCTGAACTTGGGATAAGACATCAAACTCTTTGATCGTGTCAAGTTTTTGGCGCCGTTGCCGGGAAGGTAAATTCCCGTATAAATTATAGTATTTATTTTATTTTGTCTTTTCACTTTTCTTTTATCTAACTTTTGTTTATTTTGTTTCGTTTTTTTCCTTTTCTTCCTTTTATTCTTTTCGTACACGTGTATGAGAGTTTGGTCACATACATTAAGTGGTAGACTTTGTAGGGTATCCTCATCATTTTCAAAAGATATGGCCGAAGAAGATAACCAGTCGCTTTATAATAAGAATAATGAGAATAATCGAGTTAAAACACTTAGAGACCACATGAATCCTACAAGAACAAGTGCACCCTTATGTATAATTTTCCCTCCTGATGCATCTCACTTCAATTTTAAGCCAGACATTATTCAACTTTTACCTTCTTTTAATGGCTTAGATCTAGAAAATCCATACTTGCATTTGAGAGAATTTGAAGAAGTTTGTAACACTTATAATGACTTAAATTGTAGCATGAACACCATTAGATTAAAGCTTTTCCTTTTTCATTAAAGATAAAGCTAAAACATGGTTACAAAATCTTAGGTCAGGATCCATTCGTGCTTGGGATGAAATGCAACAATAATTTTTAAAGAAGTTTTTTCCGCCTCACAGAATAAACTCTTTCAAAAGACAAATCACCACTTTCACTTAAAAGCCAGGAGAAATATTTTACCAATTTTAGGATAGGTATCGAGACTTGCTTAATACTTACCCTCATCATGGTTTTAAAACATGGAGATTGGTTTCACATTTTTATGAAGGATTAACACCTAAAGATAGGCAAATTATGGAATTGATGTGCAATGGAACTTTTGAAGATAAAGACCCTGATGAAGCAATGGAGTATCTAGACTTGTTAGCTGAAAATGCTCAAAATTGGGACACTACAGGTACTTATGAGGCACCGGGTAAAACTCAACCTCATACATCTAGTGGAGGTTGTACAATCTTAGGGAAGATCATGACCTCCAAGCCAAATTTGCATCTTTAGCTAGAAAAGTCGAGGCACTAGAATTAAAAAAGAATGGTAAATTAAAATGTGTTCAGGAAATTATGTGTCAAATTAGTGAAACTAATAAACACTCAACCAATGATTATCCAACTTTGCTTTCTTTTAAAGAATGTCCCAATGAACAAGCCAATGCTTTAAACAGTTTTTAAAGGCCAAATCATAATCCATATTCGTAAACATACAACCCTGGTTGAAGAAATCATCCAAATTTTAGTTGGAAGAGTGGTAACAATAATGCACGAACTTCACAACCACCATTTCAAGCACACTATAATTTTTAAAATTCTTATGGATTTGTACCTCCTTATGCTCCCCCTCTTAGAAGAAATCTTGAGGAAACATTGTGTGCATTCATTGAAAAGCAGGAGACAATTAACATTCAAAATGCTCAAACCATGGTAGATCTAAAAGATGCTCTTTCAAAATTCACATATGCTCTCAGTTTTCAAGAGAAATGTAAGTTTCCATCTTAACCACAGCAAAATCCCAAGGGGCAATACAATGCAAATGGAAGTAGTTCCGGAAGCCAACACATGGATCAAGTCAAATCAGTCATCACTCTTCGCAGTGGTAAGGTTATTGAAAAACCCATTCTTGAACCTTGTGAGAAAGAAGATGAGTTAGTCTCTGAAGGCAAGGAAGGGGTTGAATCTGAACATTGCAAAGAAAAGACTAATTCCCTGCCAGCACTTCCATTTTCTCATGTCATGACTAAACAAAGGAAAGTCAATCACAACTCTGAAATCTTTGAAACTTTTAATTAGGTAAGGATCAATATACCTTTGCTGGATGTTATTAAACATGTACCTTCTTATGCTAAATTTTTGAAATATCTGTGCACTGTGAAGAGAAAACTGAATGTGAAAAAGAAAGTTTTTTTAGTCGAACAAGTAAGTGTCATTCTTCAGAACAATAATGCTTTAAAATATAAAGACCCTGGTTATCCTACAATTTCTTGTTTTATTGTAGAACATAAAATTGAAATAGCTTTACTTGATCTTGGAGCTAGTGTGAATATACTTCCATATTCAGTTTATCAAAGTCTCAATTTAGGTGAGTTAAAACCAACTTTTGTAACTCTTTTACTTGCCGATAGATCTGTAAAAGTGCATAGAAGAATAGTTGAAGATGTGTTAGTACAAGTTGATAAATTCATTTACCCTGTAGATTTTGTTGTCTTGGATACACAACCTGTTGAAACATGTAATATAATTCTTGTTATTTTATGACGTCCATTTCTTGTAACTTCTAATGCATTGATTAATTGTAGGAATGGATTGATGAGGTTATCATTTGGAAACATGACATTGGAGATGAATATTTTTAACATTTGCAAGCAACCTGGAGATGATAATGATTTACCGGAAGTTGATCTTATTGAAGAATTCGTTTATGATCAATTTCAATCTACCTTGAGTAAAATTGAGTTTGACAAATATAAAGATTTGCAATTGATTGCAATTGATTTATTCTAGGAAGAAATCGAGGACAAGAAAGGCACCAACAATGTTGTCGCAGATCATTTTTCAAAATTGACAATAGATTCGACATCCGACATCACACCAATTGATGATTACTTTCCTGACGAATCCTTACTTTCTTTTAGTTCAATGCCTTGGTTAGCTAATTTTGTCAATTTTCTTGCTTCAGGATATTTGCCAGCTCATTGGAGTACCCAAGATAAAAGAAAGTTTTTGAACGAAGTGAAGAGCCTTTATTGAGACGACCCTTACCTATTCAAATATTGTCCTGATCAAATATTTTGAAGATGCATTCCCGACAATGAGGCAAGTAATGTCATTAAATTTTATCATTTTGAGGCATGTGGGGGTCATTTCTCGTAAAAAAATAGCTGTAAAAATCTTACAATGTTGATTTTATTGGCCCACCATGTTCAAGGACACACATATATTCTACAAAACTTGTGAAAATTGTCAAAAAGTTGATATTGGTCAAAAAGTTTTGCTTTATAATTCTCGACTCCATTTATTTATTAGAAGCTAAGATCAAGATGGAGCAGTCCATTTATTGTGAAACATGTGTATCCTTATGAGGCATGTGATATCGAGAATCCAAAGAATGACAATGTTTTCAAGGTAAATGGACATCATTTAAAAGTTTACTTTGAGAATTTTTCAGTTGAAAATGACTTTATTGAATTAGGTGATCCTGTATATAAAGATTGATTTTTTTTTCACAATGTTTTTGTGTTTCTTTTTTATGTGACTTTCGTTTTGCTAGTCTCTCTCACCCTGGTCAAATGGCGGATAACGGTACTCCATGACTATTAAGTCGGTTCTTTCAGTTTCCCATGATAACTGATATCTGTGTATATATTTGTGCAATTCTTTGCTCTTTCCCCTTTCTTTGCATCTCTTCTCCAATTCTCATTTGAAAATGGACACCACTCTTGAAAAATTAAAAAAGTGTTTTCCCACTTTGCCTCAAAATGCGATTATAAAAATTTATTGTGCTAGGTGTGAAAGATTGAGGTTGTTAATGAACCATGGAATTTGTGAAGATATTTGCTGGCTAATTGAAGCAAATGTCTGATTATCAGGCGAGTCTTCCAATTCTTTCATTTCATATATGCTTGGAACAGGTAAAAACGCTTTTGCAAAGAAATGTCGTGCAAAACGACTGAAAGTCTGTCATCGATGTGCCAGATGAACTTGTAATGCAAAATGTTGTTCTTTAGGAATGGTATCTATAAATCGTGAAGATAAAATACAATTCATTAAGGATGGCCTGAGTAAGGGGTCTTTAGATAATCTTCTATTGACTCTTGAGACACATCCTAGAGGAGGAGATGTACATCGTATAATTTATGATTTATGGCCCTATTTTTATAAAGAACATGATCAACTTAGTCTTGGGAATCTGACTAAAAAAGACCATGTTTGTCAGTTTTTAAGAAAACTAGATGGGAAGCTTATCCCCAACCCATAGAGGGCGTTTAAACTGTTCTAGGACGTAAAACCAAGGGAAGATGTGAGCCACAATCACAACTACTTGTACATACACATGTTTTCAAAAGAGAGAAAGGAGAGAGAGAGAGACTCTAATTGGCCTACATATAAGTGGTATGATTGCATTTTCAATTTCTCGTCTATAAAATCTTCTCTTCCTTCCCTTAATTTCTACTCAACCCACACATTCAACAGATATAGAAGTGTGTAGAAATGACAGGTTCCTCAAGTCATCAAATAAGAAATATTTGTGTTTTTGTGGATCTAGTCCTGGGAAAGAAAGAAAGTTTTTAGAATCAGCAAATCATCTTGGTCAGGTACTAGCTATGAGAAAGATTCATTTAGTGTATGAGGGAGGCAGCCTTGGGTTAATGGGGGGGTGTGTCAATAGCTGCATTTTTAGGAGGCAGTCAAGTTTTGGGGGTCGTCCCCAAAGCTTTAGCAAAAGGGGACATCATTGGAAAAACAATTGGAGAGGAACTACAGGTCTCCACAATGTCTGATTGAATGAATACAATGTTTAACCATGTTGACGCCTTCATTGCCTTACCAGGTGGTCTAAGCACATTGGAAGAGATCTTTCATATTTCATCTTGGACCCAACTGCACATTCACCATAAACCTACAGGTTTGTTAAATGTTAATGGTTTTTATGATAATTTGTTGTCTTTTCTTGATCAAGTTGTGGAACATAAATATCTAACATATTCCGCACAACAAATTATAATCTCTACTTCTACTGCTGAACAATTGATTGACAACCTACAATCTTTCATCCATGTAATTGATCCCTCCATGAGTCGCATAAATTGGTCAACTATGGAAAGCCGTAAAAAGCTTAGATTGGATTTGAGCCTTCGTTTGTGAAACCTTGTGTCTTTTGGTTTTATTAATAACATATTATTTTATTTTGTTATTTCTTATATTTGCTTAAGTATGTTTCAAGTTTGTCAGTGTTCGCTGTTTCAGGTGATGTCTTCTATACTCTATCTTTCTACCTTAGGATATTGAGGACAATGTCTCGGTTTGGTTAGGGGGAGAGGGTAGTTGTTGACATTAAAAAAAAAAACTAACTTACTAACTATTTTATGCTATTTTTAAAACCATTTGACAAAACTGTTATTAGGATGTTAGAGTAAGGAGGAATTTTAGTGACTCTTGAGACGCATCTTAGTAAACATTATTAACAAGGTATATCAGAATACTTCTTGAAATATTCAGGTTTACAAACTCTCGCATTATTATCAATTGATTCTGCTTATACACTCATTTAACAAGTATTCTTAAATCTTCATTTTCACACACACTTTAACATATGATTGTGGGTTGCACATTATATTATTACATTAATTATATTCTTTTGTTAAAGGTAACAACTAAGCAAAATGGATAAGATATAATTTGTATAATAATAATAATAATAATAATAATAATAATAATAATAATAATAATAATGATAATAAAAACATAGATAAGTTTGGTTTCGTAGCCTTCATAACCTAAGCAATTAAGCCTAAAGGGGTGTTTTAACACCTAATACCTTAAAGTCAACTAACTTGGGAGTTATTGGCCTAGTGTTTGTTACATGGGATGAGGAGAAAAGCTTAAGGGTCAAACATTGCACTATCTACGTATTAGTATCTCCAACCGAGTTACTAAGCTGGAAGGGGTGTCTTAACACTTAATGCCCTAAGACCAACTGGTTTGGGAGTCATTAGCCTAAAGCTTGTTATATGGGTTAAAGATGCGTTGTGTTTTAAGTTATATGTGTGTGTGTGTGTGTGTGTGTGTGTGTGTGTATTAAAAAAGAGAACAAAAAAAATTTAAAAAATTTTTAAAAAAGATAATAAATCCCAACCTATGGAAGTTAACCTTAGAAAAACATTGAAACAAAATTGTGTTTTCATCCAAGCGAAGCTCTATAACTATGTGTTGATATATTGAGCATAAAAGGAAGGTTTATTAATATCCTGTTTAAGAAGTATGAAGCAGATATATAAATGAGAGTTTGTTTATTTAGATAGATTAATGGAAGTTGAATGATTTGCTTTGTGGAACTTGCAAATTGTTTTTCTATTTTAACGCTTTGATTACTAGGGACTAGTAATAAGCTGGTTGGGGTGTGTGATTAATACTTAAAATTGTATTTTTATCAAGGTTTTATATCATGATTTTGCACTTAAAGTATCAATAACTCCTTAAGTAGAGCATGTTTTGTAATAACATGTCTAATAATATAAGATACCTTTAATTTATGGTAAATGTTCATCTTAAATGCAGGCCTGTCACATAAATCAAAGGATTGATTGATGAGTTTAACTACTGAAATTGAGAAGACAAAGAGAGGGCTAAGCTTAGAAAAGAGATGTTGGTTCAGTCCAAACTGGAACACCATTCGGTTATTGGATCATAACTGGATCTGTAGAACTTGGATTTAGGTCTGATTTAGATGCATGGAAAGCTAAGACATAGGCCTAAAACTTTTATGAAGAGTCCAAGATTTAAAAGTGTCATTTTTTAGTTTAAATGGTAGCAACAACGGAGAAGTCAGAATCTGTCCTGCAGCCCATACACTGTTCAGTGTTTAGCCCATATCTTGAGTTCTAGAAGTCCAAATACATCGATTCTTATTTTGTTAGAAAGCTGAGATAATTTTCCAGAACTTTAATGAAGACTATCTGTTCAAATTCAGATGTTAGAAATGACGTTTTGTTCAGAGAAAAAGATAAGGATTGTCACCAAGTCAAGATGTGGCCACCCACTCAACAATTAGTCTTCAAATCAATAGTTCTGAATTTTGGCTTATAAAAAGAGGCATTTGCCATGCATTTAGGCATCTTGGTTTTCAGATCAAGATCTTGCTCTTGCTCTTTTTCTTTGTATTTTGTAATGTTCAAGTTTTAGTCCATGTTATATTTTCCTTAATCTCTTGTTTATGCTTTTTATTTCCTTTACTATACTTACATAATTATGTTCTTATCTTGTTTTTCTATGCTTCTCTTATTCATAATGTTCAATTAAGTTTATTATATCAAGGTGAAAAGGTTACACTAATGGTGTAAGAATAAGTATTGGCATTACTCAAACGAGAAAATTAATATGATCATGTTAATAATTTATAATGAGTCATTAATGATAAATCATCCGATTGAAACCTCCTTTATGTGTGGTTTCTAGTTGAGTAATAAAAGGAGTTTATACTATACTTATTTGAAATACCATTAGTAGACCCTCTAACCTTGGTAATTGTTTTATCTTTGTTTAAATCCTTTCATCAATATCACATCTCAAAGCTCTCTTCAACTCCTTTTCATTTGTTGTTTATAATTTTATATAGTTCACCTCCCTGTGGTTCGACCCCGGTCTTGCCGGGTTATTTATTACTTCGACACTCCTGCATTTGGGATAAGACATCAAACTCTTTGATCGTGTCACATGACCCTGATTTATTCTCATCGTATCCATAACAATATTCCTATGATGATTACTATTGTCATCTATAACTCCATGCACATTGGTAGAACTAGAATTTGACCCAACCATTCTTTCTACCATGGTATCGTAAGGAACATATGGTTCTCCATATGCATACCAACACATGTACTTCTCCATAAACCCTTTTCGTAGAAGATGCTTTGTTACATCATATCGATCGAGAAACTTTTTATTTTTACACCTCTTGCATGGACATCTAATACCCTCTCCATTAATATTTCTCGGTTAGATAGTGCATAATTAATAAAACCTTGAAGCCTATTATAATAATCCATCATCCACAACCCTTGGGGTGAATCTCTATACATTCATGAACGATCTTCCATTACTTATATCAAACCTTTATAAACTAATGATAATAACGTGTATTAATTAACTACGTTACCTAAATAATTTGTGAAAATATTAATTTAGCTCAAACATATTCAATCTATTTTAATAGTATTTTTAATTCATTATCAATTATCTACATAAATTTAAATTTCTATATATTTATTGAAAATTTCATCTCGGCAATAAAATTAATAAAATATAAAATAGACCCGTAAAATAAATTATTATTTATTTCATCACAAAATACATAAGTAAAAAATTCAACATAAGTTTCATCAATTTACAAACAAATACAATTTTACAAAATTTAAAACAAACCCTAATATGTATAAATCCATACAACAAATTTGTATGAGAAAAACTATAAAATAAGTAAGCACCCAAACAAAATATATATATTACAAAAAATATGCCAAAAAAAATATTAAGATTTTAAAATTATGTTCAAATAAAAAAAAGATAGATTTGCTTATTTAAAGTGGAGAATCCTCAATAAAATTTGAATTGAAATATTGATGCCAATAAACTTAGTGTTGTGATGGTCGAATTTGTTGTGGAAAGTTGAATTGTGTTGAGATTGGGAAGAAGGGAGTTGTTGTTTGTTGTTGAAAAAAATGAATAAGGAAGAAGGAGAAATGGGGGAAGGGAGAGGAGGGTCGATTGTCATGTCATATATTAAATATCACCGACAACATTACCGATAAAATTATTCCATCAGTAACTCTGTCAATCATTTTATAAATAAAAATGTCACATCACTTTATGATTTGCCCTTTTGAATCCCACTGTAATATCTTTCGTCATTCCGTCGGTATATACCAAGAAAATTTATTTGTCGGTGTATTTATGGAGGTAATTTATCGTTGGGTTAATTCTGTCGGTAATGTTTTTTATAACAGTTACATGTCATTATACTGTTTGGTTTTTTTTTTGTCATTTCTTATTTTCCCACTGCAATTCCCTTGATATATAACAAGAGAATTTTTCTGTCAGTGTTTATCGATGGATAGAGAGATAAGAAATTCTGTCAGTAAAGGTCATCACAATATACTAATGGAAAAATTTCTTCAGTGTTTCAATATGTATTTGTCAATTTTCTGATAATGGTTGGAGAGAAATGTTGAGGTTTGATTATATATCGAGGGTTTTTAATAAGGGAAATATAGAGGAGGGATCCTTTATTTTCTTAAGAAAATAATGGATTATTTAATTAATATCTCAAATTTTAGACAACAAAACATTTTTTTTCATTTTTATTTTACGTTGCATTAATCTCTGAAATTTCATATATTTTTAAATTATTTAAAGTGCTAGGTGCGAGAGTTTAAAGTTTAATGAGATGGCTTCAATGCTTCCAATAATAGTTCAAGTATTGAATTGAGAAGCAGTGGAGGTAAGTTTGGTGGGGGTGGTATAGGTGAGTAGAAGGGAGGAGGTGAAGGCAGAGATGGAACATGGTGTGTTAAAAAAGACATTTAGAGAAAAACAAAATATATTATATATAAGAGTAGTTTGGTTTTGTAAATCAAAGTTTGTAAATATATATGAGACGAGTGAGTAAAGATATTTAGTTTAACATTATAAAGGCATGCTAAACAGAAGATGTCCAATAAAAATCTAGAGTTTATACATGTTTAAAATTATAAGCACGTAAAAGTATAACTAATGTTAAACATGTTTTCAACATAAAATAACAAAATACTAGTATACATGCTAAACATATATTTGTTGGATTCCTAAATATCATACATGTAGCAGAAACAATAAAACATAATTATTCGGAAATCCCTAGGATTCTGTTAAACAAATCTAAAATGTTTAGGGATTTATTACGTGTAGATCTAATTTTCTTCAACTTTGAATAATTATTTAAAGGCTTGGTTTTTTCAAACCATAAGCCGTCCAATTATTCGGCCTTCAACAATAATTCACACAAATCACTAGTGAGAAACTTCTAAATTCTTATTTAAGATAGAGAGATTGCAATGCCTAGAGTGCTAGCTCTCTATTATGTGACTTAAGTAGTTTTTCTGTCTAACAAACAACTCAACCTTTAAAAATAAGAGGTATAACTTACTATTTATAAGGAAATCTAAAAAACCTTATAAATTAGCAAAAAAAGAATTTCCCTCTTAAATAATATCCATATATTAATTCAAAACAATTTTACAAATTAACTCAATCAAGTTCTTACTTGATTTTGCTAAGTCTGAAAATATAATCGCTGTATTAATTATATTCCAATCTTTAATTTGTATAATCAAGTCATACTTGATTAAATTATCTCAGTTTAATTTCTAACTAAAAGTTCTTAATGTCTGTGACCTATTAGGTTCCTAATATATTAACCCAAATATAAATTCTAATTCTAATAAATAGAATTAAATAAATTAATTTATTATCAATTTAACAATTGATTAATTTACATTTGAAGATCAAGTGCATCGTCTATCAACATGTTATGATCCCACAAATATTAGAAAAGTCATTAGTATTTTGATTTAACCTTTTAGTAACCAGTTTCTTAGTGTAATTAATATTCTTTTATCAATAATATTCTGATTTAACATTAAAGCATGAAGTATGTCTACCATGTTAAATCATGTTTGTTCTCTACTTAATAGTCATTGATCGTTTGAATTAGATTTGAGAATAGATGAAATATTTTTTTCTAATTTACCTAGAGTGATGAATCCTTTCTTGATCACTCAAATACCTTCATATAGTTCATGTTATACTCAATGTTTGTCCTTTTATCACCTCGATTAAGAGGATCACTTACACAACTATCACGTGAGTCTTTCCATACACATAGATGATCTCTCCATATTTAATTCTCATGTGGGTCAGTTCAGTGTACATGTCTTATGACAAGCACCTACATATTAGTTCCAGGCATCTCTTATTTCTCAACTTATGAGAACAACTGCTTCCTTTATAAAGGAAAGAACATGATATGTATCAATCTTTACAGCTTTAGTGAATATCCAGGATTTAAGAGAATATCAACTAAGAACATTTTAGGAACAATGTTTTGATGCAATTAGAATCTCATAATTATAACTTTATAATTTTCTTTACAAAACATTTTGTCCCATGAACTTTATCTTTACTCTAGATTTATAAATCAAATGTTAGATTCATTAATATAATATTATATGAATGTTAAAGATAAATTAAGCTTTTATTAATAATAAATATGTATTTACATGAATATAATAATGTCACATATAACCATCTGATTGGCTACAAGGCATATTAAACTAACAATCTTCCATTTGCACCAAAGTCAATCGCTCATATATTTAATATCATATTACTCCATGTAACATTAATCGCTCGATTCACCATGTAGTCAGAATTTATAGCTTTGAAATCAGCAGGAAATGAAGCTGATTGGTTAAGGAATTTTTTAATTGAAATTCCATTGGGATTAAAACCAAAACATTTTATATCCATGCATTGTGATTGCAAAGCGGTAATAGCCATTGCTAAGAATAAATCTTTCAACAGTAAAAATCAATGTAACAACCCAATTACAGGGACAACAAACTAATCTTAATATAGGAAAAGACATGGTAATTTGTTTTACTTAAAACCAAATTCATACAAAGTCCATCGAAATTTCTGCCTAAATTTCAGCAAAGTCTCTCTTATACCGGAAAATCTCATGTTATCGACAACAACCTGTTACACTTCTATTAATCATTATCCAATCATAACTCAACCATCTTAGGTCTCAATTCCAACAATCCATATCAACACAAACACAATTTCTCAAACATTAATATAACACAATTTCTCAAACATTAATATAATAAAAATAAAGTATTAAATGACATTAAATAAGTAAACAAACTTACATGTGAATTATAAATACATGAAAATAAGTTAACACATTCAATTTAAAAGAAATTAATACAATTTAAGTCACGACAATTTCTTAAGATACAAAATACATAAACATTCAATTTAAACTAGAAAACAAAAGAATAAAAAGATTTAATATGCACTCCTAACGTGAGTGTGATGGACCTGAAGCAAATATAACATTAGATAATAAATATCATAGAAAAACAATATTAACATTGGTAATTAAGTAATGTATTCAAGACTAATATACATTCATACTTCTTACAATTCTCCGCTTGGTCTTTTTAGGATTTCTTTCCCATGAATTCACTAACATTTTTTTATTCTACACTCAATTTCCGACCAACATCATATATTAATATTAAAGGATAATTCCTTTATGAAAGTATCGATACCAATTTATTGGTATCACTAACTATCCTTCACTGAATAGCTGATCAAATCTTTTCTTTTCTAAGAACCTTTGGATGGTAATGTCAATGCTAAAAATCTCATTAGTATCATTAGTCTCCAATATCGGGATCGATTAATCAAGTTTGTCATGAATGTCGATATCAATGTGTAACAGCCCCGATTTTTTTACATCATTTTTTTTTATACATTGGAAATTTTAAGTAAATTTTTTAAATTTTTTTTATACAGGTTCCACAAAAAATTTTACTAAAATTTCAAAAGAGTCTCCCCAATATTAGAAGGTCTCAAGTTATTGACAAATTCATATCACACTTTCAATTTCATTTCACAACCCGATCCAATCATCCTGGATCTCAACTCAACTCAACTCATCATTATCAACACAACACATCTTATTCAATAACATCATGCAATTCAAGTTCACAAAATAACAATGCATTATTCAATTGTTATATCATATCATCATATAAACTATATCTTACATAATAATATCATATAATGTTATTTAAGTGAAGGATTTGATTTCAACTATAAACAAGCATGGTTAAATAGGTACTTAGAAGTACAAACATTAGATTAAAGTCATACATCCAAATTTACAGGTTAATATTACATTTCAAGTTTTAGGAGATAAGTCTCTTAATTTACAAATAATTACATGGTCGAAAGCAAAAGATAACTAAACTAAGATCACTCCTGACGCGACCCTGATGAACCTGAAAATAAAAATTAACATGTACATATAAATATAAAAAGGTAGTAACAAATAATAATAATGACAAGTAATAATTTCTATGGAATTTCTTTTGATATATAAATTTAGGCAAAGACCTCTTTTACAACATATATTTTCTATCTATTACCAATACATATCTAATATCATATCCCATTTACTAAGAATAATTTCATCTTGGAAATCTCAACACAGCCTAATGGTTTCGAACACCATCTCCTTATGAATCAATTCTCATTTGATACTAAGATATTTCTCTCTAAGTATCATTAGTTTATCCCATTCTTTTGAAATAACTAATCAATACTTTCTCTTTCATTTTCTGGAAGGTAATTGCTGATACTATTGAATCTCATTAGTATCATTAGTCTCTCAATATCGGGTTAGACTAATCAATTCCATTTAAGTGTTAATATCAATACAACCGATTGATATCATTAACTATTCCTACCCCGGAATAGTTAATCAATTCTTATCCATATCTGGTTTACCATCAAAGTTGTCGATGTCAAGAACCATTGATATCATTAGCCTCCTTACCCGGAGTAACTAATCACACCAGAAATGATTGTCGATACCAATATAACCCCATTGATATCATTAATTATTCCTGACCCAGAATAGTTAATCAACTTATCTTTTTCCTTTTACTAGGAGTAATCATACCGATGTTAGAAATCTTTACTAACATCATTAGTCACCCAATTACTTGGAATCAATTAATTAATTTAAGGAATGCCGGCACTAATGGAATCCCATCGATACCATTAGCTTTCCAAACTTGGATAGCTATCAATATCATCTAAAATGTCGGCACAAATGGAACCTTATTGATACCATTAGCTATCAAAACCCGGATAGCTAATCAATGTCATCTGAAATGTTGATACCAATGGAACCTTATTAATACCATTAGCTATCCAAACCCAGATAGTTAATCAATGTCTTCTCAACCTTCCATTTGCATTGATCCCTTTTCATTCTTATTATTATTAATATCATAGACATTGTAACCCAATTACTTGGGATCGACTAATCAATTTAAAGAACGCCAACACCAATGGAACCCTATCGATACCATTAACTAAACGTGGATAGCTATCAATATCATCTGAAATGTCGATACCAATGGAACCTCATTGATACCATTAGTTATCCAAACCCAGATAGCTAATCAATGTCTTCTCAACCTTCCATTTACACTTATCCCATTTCATTCTTCTTATTAACATCATATACATTGTAACCCAATTACTTAGGATCGACTAATCAATTTAAGGAATGTCGACACCAATAGAATTTCATCGATACTATTAGCTATCAAAACTCGGATAGCTAATCAATGTCATCTGAAATGTCGGTACCAATGGAACCTCATTGATACTATTAGCTATCCAAACCTAAATAGCTAATCAATGTCTTCTCAACCTTCCATTTGCATTGATCCCCTTTCATTCTTCTTATTAACATCATATACATTGTAACCACGGTTACCAAGTATCATTCACACACAACCTTAGTTACCGACACTACAGTCACTAAACATTATTCACATAACCTTAGTTACCCTCATCACAGTGCCACGTATCAATTTATGCTATTAGCCACCCTCATCATGGTGCTAAATATCATTGTAACATATCCTTAGCCACAGACACTACGATGACCAATTATCTATCATTTCTCCTCCAATCTCCAAGTGATTGTGTATACTCAATCTATACCAAGGTATGTAAGATAATCACGTCTATCAATGTATATAAGGTAATCATATCCATTCTAATAATAACATAATTAATTTGATACATAACAATGCACACAAGGTATTCATGTTCATTCAAACATTATCCTAACTAACTTGATCCATACCATTGTACACAAGATACACCTGTTCATTCAAACATTATCCTAATTAATTGATCTATACCATTATACGCAATGTACTCTTATTAATTCCAAAAATATCACCACAAGTTTGATACATATCAATGTATGTAAGGTACTCATATCCATTCCAATTATATCATAACTAGTTGATACACATCAATGTACGCAAAATACTCATATTCATTCCAATATTTATCGAAGCAATAAAACAATAAATTCTGAAATTTATCAATGAGTTTACACAAATTGAAAAGATAAGGTGTGATGCACCAACCTGTTTCCCCAACCGACTGAGTCCTTTCAACTACTAATGACCCTAATCTAAGCATCTCTTCTATTTAAGAATCAAGAGATACAATTAATACCCTCTTATAATTTTATCACAATATGCGTTCTCATACTATTGCAATCTCATTCACATGAATTCATAACCATGTTTTAATTTCATTTTTCGATTATTTCCTTCAACTACCTCATTACACGTCCCAGATCAGTTTTCACTCGAGAACATTGTTTACCATTTAATTCGTAAGTAAAGTTGTAAACTTTGGTTTTAAGTATGGCTTATCTTCTTGGAAAGGTAACACACAGTTCTATAACTCTACTAAGGGATCAAAAGCCCAATTATACCCTTAACACCCCTGAAATTATATGTTATAGTACTAAACACAATTTGTCTAGTACAAGACAGTTTGACCCTTCTTCCATTTTTAGTCCATATCTAGAGTTCTATAACTCCAAATTACATGAGGTCAGTTTGTTTTGAAAGATAACATTTGTACCTACAACCTTTATAAATAACCCAATTTATAATTTTATCATATGGGTGTCGTAACCTCAATTAAAAGGTGGATGATCAAACTATTCAGTCCCAATACATGGATTGGACAACCAATATCTCCCTTTTCCTACTATCAATAATATGGACGAACATGCCTAAGGAAAGACACCAAGGATTGAATTCAATTTAAATCATAATTAACATGTTTTTTTTATGGTTAAACACAAATTAAGCCACCACACTTTCCATTATTTCATTCTTGCTAACCTAATTTAAACAAACATTTTAGCAAGGTTCACATTTCTCCTAAGTTAATGATAACTAATAAAATCCAATTGGTGAAGTTAACCATCATTAAGTCATGCAACACATACTAAAACATTAGAGCATTTTAACATATAGATCTTCCTAAATCAAAATAAAACTAAACTGACCTGAAAATTAACAATATATTGTTCACTGATGAATAACTTCTCATCGGAGTCTCCAATCCTGATCTCACCGTTCATAATAAAGAGCACATCAATATTCCCAACATATCAAATATTAAGTAGGATCTAACAGTAGATGGAGGCGGAAACTGCTAGTGATCGTGACTAATCTGCAGGCAGGTTTTCCTTAAAATGTTGTGAGGGCTATATCTCTCACACAAAACCAGAACGTTCAGATCCCAACAGTCAGATGTTAGAGGGTAGGAAGGAGCATAATATACCCAAAATTAGCCTGATCCAACGGTGCAATACAGAGTTATGGTCATTTGAGTTTCTGTTCTTAAGATACTTTCTTTATCTCTCTCCTTTTCTTTTATTCAGCCATCCTAGGTATTTTCTATATAATTTTGCTTTTTATATAGCAAATCTATCTATATTTACTAAAACACCCTTATGTCAAGTTTGTGTACCTTTTTCATTCAACCAAATGCCTTTTTTTAGTCCGTTTTTAAAATACCATACGAAAAATCTTTCTCTCTAAATTTTATTTTCTAATAATTCAATACTATTCCATTTTATTGTATTTTAACTAATCCATCTCATTTTTTGTTCTAAATTATCAATAATTTTATTAACATCATAAAATTTGATCGGGGGTTTATAATTTACCTCCATTTCTATTTTATTTCTCACTATTCAATTCATCATGATGAAGTCTTTTGTTAGGGTTTTATAGAGATTTCATCAAGTCATCTGCATATTTAAATTATAAATTTCTGGGTCATTGATACCATTAACTATTCCTAAACTGAAATAGTTAATCAGTTCCAACAATACCTTCAAATATCCTTGGAAATGTCGATGTCAAGGATCCTTGACATCATTAGTCTCCACACCAAGAATAACTAATCAAGTTTTCGTAGAAATATCGATATCAATGTAGTCCATTGATATCATTAACTATTCTTAACCTAGATAGTTAATCAAGTTCAAAATCCTCCATGTTTCATGGTGATCATGTTGATGTTAGCAAACTTTACTAGCATCATTAGTCTCCCGTACCCGAAACCGACTAATCAAATCTAAAGAAATACCGATATCGAAGGAACCCATTGATATCATTAACAATTCCTAACCAGGATAATTAATCAAGCCTGTTTCCTTTTCTTGGGCAACACACACACACACATATAATCCAAAAAACTCTATTTAATTCTCTAATTTATTTTCTACAACCTACATATATCATGCACTCTTACAATTAAGGTGTGCTGAAAAAAACTATAGTATTTTCCTATGTTTGCAAAGCTTACTAGTATTTCCTTTTAATCTTGATCTAGTTATTTCTATAACTCTTATTTTAGAGAAGGAACTTGTTGAATCCTGAAGAATAGCATTGTGTTGAGAAAATATCCTTAAAGACAATGTTTGTACATGCCTCAAGTTTTTATTTTGTTTCAGTTCTTCATTGTATTATATTACAACAAAACAAACATAATTTAAAATATATCTATTGTTACAACTACTACTCACAACAGACAACAACCATATACATCAAGTCAACAACTATAGTTTTAAATTTAATCTGGGTCACTAGTAACATGAGTTAATACTCTTATATATATATATATAAAGAATTTAAATTATATTATTTTGATCAAAATTTTTTTTTAAAAGTCGACAGGTTAATAGCCACATCAACCTAAATTTTTGACTAAATCATCTAATTTTTTATTTTCTTTTCAACCTGGATCAGTTTAAGTCCCGAGTTAATTAACTTGGCCAATCTAAGCCTTAAAACAACTTCAACTATCTTTTAGGAGGATTGAAATCTATTAAATCCTTCACAAAAGCAAAAGCTAGTCAGGATTGGATCATGGTTTCTTATCAAGGGCGGTCTTAAAGCATGTGTTGTAGGTGCCAAGACATCCTTAAAACAGAAATAAATATACTTTTTTTTATATCAAAATATAAATATATATAGCAGATCAAAAAAATATACAAAGCTGAAGAACTAGCAAGTTCATATACGGAATTTACAAAAAAAGAACCTGATAAACTAGTTACATGAAAGCCAAAGGGATTACAAATAAACTAGAAGAATTAGCTGATAATGGTTAGAAAAGAAACCAAATCAAAGTGACGGTACCCAATCTAACACACGGCAAAAACATAAAACAAAAGGCATCACAAGACACGGCAACCAACCAAAGTAGACTCTCCATAAAAAATATATATATATATATATATATATATATATATTTTAATACTTGAGTTGTATCTTCACATGGTAGGACAATAATAATTGTGATGGAGCGCCCCAGTGTACCATTAACATCTAAACAATTTAATACAACAAAGAAATACCAGTAACATTAAAATAATTTAAAACAACAAAAAGACGACTAACATTAAAACAATTATT